>Ga0256404_1000301_pt1 | contig 128088 bp, 106 predicted proteins | sample RumenRJG_01DNA_FD_185990 | JGI IMG/M metagenome (GOLD analysis project Ga0256404, IMG submission 185990) | Bovine rumen microbial communities from Lethbridge, Alberta, Canada - RJG_01 | ecosystem: Host-associated > Mammals > Digestive system > Stomach > Rumen | place: Canada: Alberta... | reverse complement strand
GATCAGGAAGAACCGTTCTCTTGGGTGTATTGCCTTTTCTTGGCACTTTGCTTCCCTCCTAACATGATTATCAAAATTTTACTTTCTAAAACTTGAAACCATAGGTACTCACGTTTCAGTTTGTTCTAGTGGACCGTGTTAAGTGTTTCAGTCGGGCAATGTCCATATATGAACAATGTACTGATCACTTATGTCCAACCCTGCGCGAAAAACACGCGGGATTACTTCTTAACCTTAGCAGCCTTCGGCTTCTTAGCGCCGTACTTAGATCTGCCCTGCTGGCGATCTGCGACACCTGCTGTATCAAGGGTACCTCTTACGATATGGTAACGAACACCAGGGAGGTCCTTAACACGTCCGCCTCTGATGAGAACAACAGAGTGCTCCTGAAGGTTGTGTCCGATTCCCGGAATGTAGGCTGTAACCTCGTAGCCGTTTGTAAGTCTTACTCTGGCAACCTTACGAAGAGCTGAGTTAGGCTTCTTAGGTGTTGTAGTCTTAACAACTGTGCAAACACCACGCTTTTGAGGTGAGTCTAAATCCGTCTGCTTGTTCTTAATGGTATTCATAGAGAACTGAAGCGCCGGGCTAGCAGACTTGTATGTCTTGGACTGTCTGCCGGACTTAACCAATTGATTGAACGTTGGCATCAATACATCTCCTTTCTTAATTTTTACGCGCAAATATGGGCACAAAGTCCCCTTTGCGAGCAATTAAGTATACACCCGCATTTTTTGAATGTAAACCGCTAATTTTCAAGGAATAACAGAAAAACAATATGGCTCCCCGTTTTCGGGAGGCTCTGAAAATAATACCAAAAAAGCATAAAAAATGTCCTCTAAACGCAAAAAATCATATTCACTTATCCCGGCAAACCATATATACTTACTAAGGTTATTTTTTAATTACAAGGAGTGTGACTTCAATGAAAGTAAAAATCACAGAAACCGTGCTGCGTGACTCTCAGCAGTCTCTCATCGCAACACGTATGCCTTTCTCCGATTTCGAGGGCATCCTTGAGACTTTGGACAATGCCGGCTACTACTCACTTGAGTGCTGGGGCGGTGCCACATTCGATTCATGTCTCAGATATCTGGATGAAGATCCGTGGGAAAGACTCAGAAAGATCAAGGCAGTCTGCAAAAAGACTCCTCTCCAGATGCTCATCCGTGGCCAGAACATCTTAGGCTACAAGCATTATCCTGATGACGTCGTAAGACTCTTCTGCCGCAAGGCTGCAGAGAACGGTATGGATATCTTCCGTATCTTCGACGCTCTCAATGATTTCCGCAACATTGAAGTCTGCATTGATGAGGTAAAGAAGTGCGGCAAGCATGCACAGGGCTGCATCTGCTACACTACTTCACCTGTTCATACAATCGAGAAGTATGTTGAAATGTGCAAGGAACTTGAAAACATGGGCGTTGACTCCATCGCTATCAAGGACATGGCAGGTATCTGCTCACCTAAGGAAGCATACGATCTTGTTAAGGCTATCAAGGATGCTAATATCAAGGTTCCGCTCTTCTTCCACACACATCACACAACAGGCATGGGTCCTATGACTCTCCTCAAGGCTGTTGAGGCTGGTGTTGACGGTATCGACTGCGCTATTTCCACAATGGCCGGCGGTACATCACAGCCTGCTACTGAGACAATGGCTTACACACTTAAGCAGTTCGGCTATGACTCAGGCCTTGATATGGACAAGCTCAAGGAGATCGCTGATTTCTTCGTACCCGTAAGAAAGAAGTTCCTTGACAACGGTACTCTCAATCCTACAGTCATGGGCATTAAGGCTGACATCCTCAAGTATCAGGTTCCGGGCGGTATGCTCTCCAACATGATCGCTAACCTCAAGGATATGCACGCTCTCGACAAGTTCGACGAAGCACTTGCTGAGATCCCTGCAGTACGTAAGGACATGGGTTATCCCCCGCTCGTTACACCTCTTTCACAGATGGTTGGTAACCAGGCAGTTCAGAACGTTCTCTTAGGCGAGAGATATAAGAACATCTCCAAGGAGATCAAGGCTTACCTTAGAGGCGAGTACGGCAGAGCACCGGGCGAAGTTAACCAGAAGCTCATCGACAGATGCTGGAAGGAAGACGAGCTCGTTAAGGGCAGATATGCAGATTCACTTGAGCCTGTTTTCGAGAAGACAAAGAAGGAGCTTGGCGATAAGGCAAGATCCGACGAGGACGTCCTCTCCTACATCGCTTTCCCTCAGGTTGCAGAGAAGTTCTTCAAAGCACGTGAAGAGAAGGAATCCAACACAGTTAATTACACCATCGAGAAGAAGGAGGATTGATCATGAATCCTGTAATTCAGTTGGCTATCGAGCGTGGCAAGCACCTTACTATAAGCGAGATGCTCCTTAACGCCGGAATAGTCATCCTCGTGGTTTTCGCCGTCCTTTTGCTGATGTATATCCTGATCTCCGTCTCCGGTAAGATCATCGCAGCAATCTCAAAGCTCGGCACAAAAGAACAGCCCGCCAAGGCTACAGAAGCTCCTGCACCAACTGCTGCGGCTGCCGAGTCCGAAGAGGAATTCTCTTCAGGAACATTGAAACTCAAGAACTGTGATGAAAAGACCGCTGCAATGATCATGGCAATCGTTGCTGATGACTCCGGAATCCCGCTCGAAGAGCTCGTATTCAAGTCCATCAAGCTGGTCGAAAAAGATTAAAGGAGAATTCCCATGATATACAACGTAACTATTAACGATAAAGTTTATGAGGTAGAAGTTGAGAAAGGCAAAGCCAATCTCATTAAGACAACAGCTGTAGTTGCTGCACCCGCTGCTGCTCCCGCTCCTGTTGCTCCCGCTCCTGTTGCTGCCGCTCCCGCTGCTGCTCCTGCCGCTGCTCCTGCACCCGCTGCAGCTGCTGCCGCTGGCACAACACCCGTTAACTCACCTATGCCCGGTACGATCCTTGACGTTAAGGTCGCTGTCGGACAGGCAGTTAAGGAAGGCGATCTCGTTTGCATCCTCGAAGCTATGAAGATGGAGAACGAGATCTACGCACCTTGTGCAGGTTCAGTTGCTCAGGTTCTCGTAACAAAGGGCCAGTCAGTAGACACCGGCACTCCCTTGGTAACGATTTCTTAATCAGGAGGGGCTTAGGTAATGTTAGAAGTATTAAAAAATCTGTGGGAGACCTCAGGTATTGCCACAATGACGTGGCAGCAGGGCGTGATGATCCTCGTCTCGTTCATCCTGTTCTATCTCGCAATCAAGAAGCAGTATGAGCCTTTGCTCTTGCTCCCTATCGCATTCGGTATGCTCCTTACAAATCTCCCCTGGCCCGGCGGCGGAATCTTCCACCCCGATTGGTTCCAGGGCGACATCAATTGGGCAGCATTAGGCGGCGGATATCACGATCCCGTTACCGGCGCGCACATCGATCCGGGTCTTTTCGACTTCTTATACATCGGCGTTAAGATGGATATCTTCCCCTGCCTTATCTTCATGGCAGTAGGCGCTATGACAGACTTCGGACCCTTGATCTCCAGACCTTCATCCTTCTTCATGGGTGCAGGCGCTCAGTTCGGTATCTCTTTTGCATTCGTAGTAGCTTGTCTCCTTGGATTCGATCCTCAGGGCGCTGCTTCCATCGGTATCATCGGTGGTGCTGACGGCCCGACAGCTATCTACCTCACATCAAAGCTCGCACCTGAGCTCCTCGGCGCTATCGCTATCGCAGCATATTCATACATGGCCCTGATCCCTATGATCCAGCCGCCTATCATGAAGCTTCTTACAACAAAGAAGATGCGTCAGGTAAAGATGGAGCAGACAAGACCTGTCTCCAAGGCAGAAAAGATCTGCTTCCCTATCATCGTAACAGTTGTTTGCGTTCTCATTCTCCCTTCTGTTGCACCTCTTCTCGGCTGCCTCATGCTTGGTAACCTCTTCAGAGAATCCGGTGTTACAGACCGTCTCTCAGACACAGCACAGAACGCAATGTGCAACGTCGTAACGATCATGCTCGGTACATCAGTTGGTGCTACAGCAGTTGGTGCTAACTTCCTCAAGCTCGAGACAGTTAAGATCATCATCATCGGCCTTTGCGCTTTCGCCTTTGCTACAGTCGGCGGACTCCTCATCGGTATCGTTATGTACTTCCTGTCCGGCAAGAAAATCAACCCGCTCATCGGCGCAGCAGGCGTTTCCGCCGTACCTATGGCAGCACGTGTTGCTTCCAAGCTCGGCCAGAAGGAGAACCCTTCCAACTTCCTGCTCATGCACGCCATGGGTCCTAACGTTGCAGGCGTTATCGGTTCTGCAGTTGCAGCCGGCATCCTGCTCACACTCTTCGGCTGATAAGAGTTGTAATTAAATAACCTGATCGAGGCTGTCCATACGGGCAGCCTCTTTAGTTGGATCGTGATTGGGTTGTGGCTGGGCTAAGGATGGATTGTGGTGCCCTTCTTTTCGCTATTTTTGCAATATAGAATGTAGGATTTTATTTATTTTATCTTTACCTTGTTTTGGGGCCGTTTTCGCGCTTTTTTGCTTGTCGTTTTTGTCGCATTTTGTCGTATTTGTTTACAAAAATACGACAAAGCAAGGGCTTATAATCGCGGCATGGAAATCATAGATAAATACATGCCCAGAGAATATCTGGCACTAAAGATCAATTACTGCCGTTGGCTGCTCAGACACTTGCCAAAAGCAAAGCTTCAAGAGTTCATGCTGAATGGCTCTCTGAAAAAGAGGATTGTCACCGGCAGACACCGGTTCAGTCTGGAATCCCAGGCCGGACAGGATCTGTACGCAAAAATGACAATCAGGGACTGTGCCGAAAAAGAACTTGCTGTCTATGAAGCAATGTGGGACTTATATTTCAAAGGTCCAGTACCTGAGTTTAAACCGGAAAAAACTGTCCGTACTCTGTATACCAGTTCAAACACACCGGTTGTTATGAATAAGGAATTTTTCGACAGTCTCAAAAACGATGCCAATAAGAATTATCCTAAGCCTGCTTTCTATTTCTTCAATGGCACTTACTACCGTTCGGAAGCAGAACGAAGTATTGCAGTTTTCTATACTAATCTGGATATTCCTTTTAAGTATGAACCGGAAGTTATGCTCACTGGCCTGCGCAGACCTGTCTACCCTGATTTTGTTCCATATTTCAAGGAAATAGATTCATGTAAGTTCCACGAGCACTTTGGAATCATGGGTTCTTCTGACTATATCCGAGATTCCAAGATCAAATTTGGGAACTTTACGAATGCCGGTCTTCTTCAGGATCTAGATTTCTATTTTACGTATAGTTCCAGCGACACCATTTTAGACACCCGTTTTCTTCATGCAAAGATAAACGCGATGATATTTGGTTCAATGACTTGTTGCACCGAAAGAGACAATTTCTTGATATAAGGTTTATACAAGAATTGAGGCGGTACGCAAAACTGTACGCATTTTGACCTCAAATGCGTACAAAAAACACGCTTGTACTTTGCAAGACGAAAAATCGTACGCATTTTCACCCTAAATGAGTACAAAAATCAGCACTGGTTGAAATCAACGCTTCAAGCCAGGCACTTTTCGCTGACCATTATAAGTTGCGAGATAACATTTCCGCTTAGGAATCAAAAACCCCTCCGGAGGTCTTCCGGAGGGGCGGATTAACTGTTATGCACAGTAAGTAATCAAGCTTATGTCGTCGGCGCGATGGGTGCCTCAGGGGCAGCGGGTGCTGCGGGTGCTTCCGGAACAGCCGGTGCAGCAGGTGCTGCTGTGGCAGGAGCGCCGCTTACTGACTCTTTTACTTCGCCTGTTGAGACGTTCAATGTCTGGACGTTCTCGAGGCCGGATACTGTGATGTTCTTGTTGACCTTAGCGTCATAGGTGTTCGCTCTCATGATCTCTCTGATGTCGATACCTGTTGTTTCCTTTACGGACTCAATTGTCTGTGCAAGGACGGAAGGTACATAGGAGCCCATTGAGTTTACGCCTGTGTCGCCGTTGCCTGAATCGATGATCGTAACCTTGTCGATCGTGGAGAGAGGCTTTGCGATCTCAGCTGCCATTTCAGGAAGAGCCTTAACGATCATTTCCATCATAGCTGCCTGACCGTACTTCTTCATAGCTTCTGCCTTCTTCTCGAGAGCTTCAGCTTCAGCGAGACCCTTAGCTGCTATAGCTGCAGCCTCAGCTTCACCGACCTTACGGATACCTTCAGCTTCCTGAGCCTTAGCGAAAAGATCAGCTTCAGCCTGGACCTTGCGAGCTTCTGCCTGCTTCTCGAGTTCGAACTTCTCAGCTTCAGCCTTTCTCTGTCTCTCATAGAGAGATGCATCTGCTGCCTGCTGCTTAGCGAACTTCTCAGCTTCTGCCTTCTTCTTGACTTCAGCGTCGAGAGCCTGCTCTTTAACTTCAGCTTCCTTTCTCTTGAGGTCGACTTCCTTCTCCTGACGAGCGATGTCGGCATTGGTCTTTGTGACCTCGATGGTCTTACGCTGATTCTCTTTCTGAATCTCGTAAGCTGCGTCAGCCTCAGCCTGCTTTGAATCTTCGACTGTCTTGAGCTCTGCTCTCTTGATAGCGAGTTCGTTCTGCTTTACGGCGATCTCTGTGTCTGCTGCGACCTTAGCGTCGTTAGCTTCCTTCTGAGCCTGTGCCTGAGCGATAGCTACGTCTCTGTCAGCCTGAGCCTTAGCGATGGAAGCATCCTTCTGGATCTTTGCCATGTTGTCCTGACCCAAAGCATTGATGAGATCCTTTTCATCTGTTACGTGCTGAACGTTGCAGGAGATGATCTCGATACCGAGGCGCTTCATGTCTTCCTGAGCCTTCTGCTGAACTTCGTCACCGAACTTCTTTCTGTCGTTGCAGAGGTCCTTAAGTGTGATCGTGCCGATGATCTCTCTCATGTTACCCTGGAGGGAATCAACGAGTGAATCACTGATCTGCTGCTCCTTCATGTTGAGGAAGTTCTTCATGGCGATCTTAACGCCTTCACCTTCGCTCATTACTCTTACCTTTGCGACAGCGTCGATGTTTACACCGATGAAGTCTGCTGTAGGTACATAGCCATCTGTCTTGATGTCGATCGAGATCTGCTTGATCAGGAGCTCGTCCTTTCTCTCGAAGAAGGGCATCTTGAGACCTGCTCTACCGATTAAGATCTTAGGGTTCCTGCGAAGACCTGAGATGATGTATGCCTTATCCGGCGGTGCCTTTACGTAGCTGCAGATAATGATGATGATTATGAAAACTGCTACTATTGCTGCTGCAATAACAGGCCATGTGAATAAAATTTCCGGCATTTCCTTATCCTCCTTATTTCTTAAAAAACCCCACACCGAATCTTGTACGGTACGGGGATGCAAAAGATATTGCTAAAGATATTTTACAATATGGGTACCCCCGGTCAAGAAAAATCGTATCCGGCCAAATCCGATTTGTACACTTGAATAATTCGGAATATTCCCGGTTGTGCGGGTTTAATATTTTTCCACAAATCGGAAGATTAAAACCGCTTAAACGCAACTATAGCAAGCATTTGAGAGAAAATAAAAGACCCGTCTCAAGTGTTTGAGACGGGCGAACTGTTCCTTATAAATAAGAATTAGATTACTTAAAGAAATATACGAATCCCAATACGTGGAGAACAACGCCTGCGATGCAGAAGAAGTGCCAGACCATGTGGGAGAACTTGAATCTTCTCTTGGAGGGCGCGAAAAAGATACCTACTGTATATACGATCGCACCTGACATGAGAAGCCAGAAAGTTACAAGTGATGTGTTTCTGTAGAACTCGAAGATCCTGAAGATGATCGCCCATCCCATTGCCGCATAGATGAAGTAAGTGAATCCCTTGCCTACCTTTGTGTGATATGCAAGTGCGGTAACGAGGACGCCTGCAACTGCCATGGCTGCTTCCAAAGACCAGAGGACTGCGCCGGAGATAGGGCCTAAGACATTGATGCAGATGGGTGTATAAGCGCCAAGGATGGCAAAGTATGCAACACTTCTGTTGACCTTGTTCATTACTCTCTTGTGGGGAGTGCCGTGCTTCATGAGGTGATATACCGTAGACATGAGGAGCGCAAGGATCAATGTGATGATGAAAGCGGAGATCGCTATGACAGACATAATGACATGTGCCTGTGAAGCGCCGCTCTCTGCTGATACTCTTAAATATGTGTTTATTGCAGCGAAAGGAAGGAGACCTAAAAGATAAAGGACAACGACACCGGAAGTTACAGAGTTACCGACTTCTTCACCGAATGTCTCGTATGTCTTGTTGATTCCTCTTCTGACTGCCTGCTTGGAGCTCTCAAACCATGTAAGCTGCTTAAGACCTTCTTCGAGAGGGTCTTCACCGGTCTGCGCGGCATGCTTCTTATCGGAACTGCTCGCGAGCAAAGTTTTCCAGTATTTCTTGTTCTTTGCCATTAGATTTGATTCTCCATCCTATTAGTCAACTGATACAGTTTACACGCAGTTATTCAGGTTTTCAACCTCGCGGCGTGTGCCTTGCCCCTGCTGTTATTTATCCTGATTACCGGAAGCAGGTGAGCCCAGAGGTATAACACCATCATTTGCCGGAGGCGGCATGGGGATCGCTTCATCTGCCTTGGGCTTCGGCGGAGGCATCGGGATAGCTTCGTCAGCCTTCGGCTTGGGTGCCGGCATCTCGATGACATCGGGTGCTTTGTCTTCCTTCTTTTCGCCTGCGGAAAGAGCTTCGACCTTCCCGGTCTCAGGTGCTCCGACACTGATATTAACAGGTCTTACGGGCGCTCTTACGCCGGCACGTCTGACAGGCTGGGATTCCTTCATGGGAATGGGTTCATCCTGCTCTTTTGAAGGCGGCATGCTTATGACGTCATCAGGCTTTTCGGAAGATGTGACGTTGCGGGTAACATCTACAGGTGTCTGGGCAGTAACCGGAGCGCTGATAACTGTGCCAAGTACTTCCGGCTTGCCGTAATTGAAAGCTTCACTGGGCTGTGATGCTTTGGGTGCGGCCTTGTCCTGAGGCATCGGGTTAAGCTGCTCGGAAAGGTATGCCCTTCTGTAGAAACGGATTATCCTGAAGATAACAGGCCAAGCGATTGCGACCGGAAGGATCCAGTAGACGACCTTTGCCGCCTGGTCGTTGCCGATAAGCTGCGAAAGAGCAGCAAAGGGTGCCTGCATTACAGCATAGATAATTCTTAATACAAGTGCTCCGAATACGTGAAGGAGCTTGGGGTCATCGCCCGTGATCAGCTCGGAAGCCGGGTAGAACCATAAAGGGAGATATGCCATGATGCCGTAAGCGGCAAGGCCCCAGTTGATCCATTCCTTTTTCTTGAAAGCTGCAAAGAACGGGAGGAATACTATGAAGAATAATGCGTATGCCACGCTGGAGACGCGCTCGAAAAGAGAGAAATCCCTGGGGATTATCTGCTCGTAAGTAAAATAGAGAGGCTTAAAGCATACGAAAATCAAAGCTCCCGCAATAAGTCCCAGAAATACGCACGTAAAGTAATCTCTTCTCATATATCCCCTTTAAAAGATAAGGTCGGCTGCAAAGAGCCGACCCTATTTTATAACAAAATAAGAAGATAATAAATTGTTGTTATTCTTCTGCCTTCTGTTCGCCTAATTCATCGAGTGATCTCAAGTACTTAACCTTAAGTGACTTGATCGTTACGCCGCCGGATGCGAAGTGTGCACGGAATACGCAGTTCTTTGCATACATCATGCATTCAGCTTCCTTGGTGACGAGCTCTCCGTTGGTGCCGTTCCATGTGATTACTGCGAACGGGATGCTCGTGATGTAAAGCGTCATCGGGATCTGGGCAAGCTCGCCAAGCGATGAATAGCCGGTGAATTCAAGAGAATAGAAGCCTTGCCTCTCACATGTGAGCCCGAAAACAAAGTCCTTGCCTCTTGAGGTCTTGGTCTTGCATTCGATCGTAATCTCATCCTTCATCTCATAGAAAACATCTGTATCGACTTCAACATCGTCGTCCTTGAAAGGGCTGTCGATGTGATTGATCGTTACCTCCTTGCCCTCTACCCTGTCCATGGCGGGTGTGTTCATGGCAAATGTCAGGATGTTGATGGCATTCCTCTGGAGCTCAGCTCTCGTGATCTTGGAGCCGTCACCTTCGGTGAGTTCCTTGAAAGTATCAGTCTCCAGGAGGTTCTCGCGCTCGACGCTTGTGCATACCATATAGACATCGTTCTGTGATCTTGCCATGACTGAGTGATCTTCAAGGTTATACTTCTCAGCGATTGTGACTTCCTTGTTGATATAAGCCCACCAGTCGGTCATAACGAGACCCTTGAAACCCCACTGCTCGTGAAGGATCATGGTGTTCTGGTCGTAGTGGCATGCGCTGTAGATGTCATTGATTCTGTTGTAGCTTGTCATGACACATCTTGCACCGCCCTCTCTGATGGCGATCTCGAATGCTGGCAGATAGATCTCGCGGAGTGCACGGGATGAGACTCTGGAGCTCATCTCACGTCTCTGTGTCTCACGGTTATTGGCGCAGAAGTGCTTGATAACAGGTGTGACGCCTGACTTTTCGAGCGCCTTGACCTGTGCAACAGCCATAAGGCCTGTAAGGAGCGGGTCTTCGGAGAAATACTCGAAGTTACGTCCGTTAAGGGGATGTCTGTGGATGTTGATTCCGGGGCCTAAGAGAGCGTCGATCTTATTGGAGAGCATCTCTATGCCGAGGTAGGAATAAAGCTCTTCAACGAGTTCCACATTGAATGTTGAAGCAAGACATGTTCCGTTAGGAAGTGAGAATGCCTTCTTGCCTGAATCAAGTCTCATGCCGGAAGGACCGTCCGTGCAGCAAAGCGTAGGAACACCCATAGCCTTAAGCTCCTTTGTAACGCCTCCGAAAGCAGCAGCCGTGCCAATAGTTACCTTCGGGCTGCCCATACCTTCACCTCTGATAATGAGGCAGAGCTCTTCGTCAGCAAGCTGTGCCACGAATTCCTCCATGGTATGCTTGCCGCTCTTTACGTCAGAGAGCTTGATGCCCTTATCGCCTGTCTGGGGGATCTCAGGCATTACGCGGTCCATTCTGCTTGCAAGATAGTCAACTGTCTGAAGCGGTGTGTCCTCTTCTCCCTTTGAATATGTACCGTCACCGTTGGGAACAGCGGTAAGACGCTTGAATGCCTTGGTGGGCGCAAGTGCCGTGCCGAGTTCTTCAAGAAGTCTGTTCTCAGTGATATCGAAAGAACCGATAGGCTGGGCAGTAATGAAATCGCTTCCGAGGAAGAACTCATAAGTGCCCTTCTCAAGGACGAAGCCTGTAGCGCCGAGGCCGCATCTGCCGTCATCGTCAAATGAAGCAAAACGTCTTACGGGTGATTCGATAGTAACTGTCTCTTCATCGCCTGAAGGGATATTTCCAGTCTTCGTAAATCCCGTAAGCACTCTGGAAGGCTTGGAAAGAGCTCCGTCAGGTGCTTTGCAGTAGAGCATGACGGCCTTCTTGCCCGGAACGCTTCCTGTGTTCTTTACCTTAAGGCTTACTTTTACTGTATCGTTCTCGAAAACAAAGCTTATATCAGATAATTCAAAGTCGGTATAAGAAAGGCCTGCGCCGAACGGATAGAGCACTGCATCTTTGGCAAATGTCGAGAAATATCTGTAGCCTACGAAAATGTCTTCAGCGTAGATATCCTCCTTAAGATCCTTGAGGAAGTTCGCATCAGATGAATAATCTTCAAGCTTCTCTGCGATAGTATCAGGAAGGCAGCCTGACGGATTCTCTCTGCCAGAAAGGATCCTTGCGACGCTGATGCCTCCGATCATGCCGGCCTGCCATACATAAAGGACACTCTTGATGCTGTACTTCTTAACGAAAGACATGTCGATGATGTTGCCGACATTAAGAAGGACGATCGTGTTCTTGAAAGCTGCTGTTACGTTCTTTAAGAGCTCCTCTTCACTGTCACTTAAGTAGTAAGCGCCCTTCTCTGCAGAATTGTCACGGTCTTCACCTGCCGTGCGGGCGATGATGATGACCGCATAGTCGTTACGGGAAGCGAGAGTCTCTGCAAGTTCGGAAGACACAGGCATCTCGGCCTGAGACCATGCCTCCTTGCCCCAGCCGAGACCTGCATCGATGGGATTTTCAGCATCCCATTTGTCGTATATGTCCATGAGCTCTGCATCAAGTGAGATATCAGGGCAGTCATTGAGACCTTCTCTTATATCTGTTACATGGTGAACATTAACCATGCCGCCCGAACCTGTGCCGGACTTGTAGTAATGGATCTGCATCCTTCCGAAAAGAGCAACGCGAGAGCCTTTCTTAAGGGGCAGGACACCGTCTTTGTTCTCGAGCATGACGACGCCTTCACAGGCAGTCTTAATAGCTGACTCCGTGTATTCATTCCAGTTAAGGGTTATCTCATTCATATATCGTTCCTCCGTTTTCGGCCATAATTTACCTGTTAGTTTTTCTGCACTGAATATACAGTATTTCGGAAACGTCTTATTGTATTTTACTTGCATTTATTTGTTATTTCTTGCTTTCAAAAGGAAGATGTGTAAACAACCAGTAAATATTGCATTTGCAGGCTTTTTCGGACCGTGAAAGCGGGTTTTTCCATTCCTTGACACTTATTTTGCATGATGTTAAATTTTGTTTACCTTTTGAGGCGTACGATCAAGGCAAATAAATTCTGCGGGGCGTTGTTTTGAACTGGAAGATCTGTAGCAAGTTTTTAAAGATCGCTTACTGCTCGGGAATAGTCGGTCTGACAGTTCTTATGTCTATACGTGATTCCAGAACAAATCTTAAGCACGAAGCGGTCATAGAAGCCGGAAGCGCCATATCGATCGACGGTTTTTTCGATAAGACACCTGATGATGCCGCTTTTATAACAGATATTTCTTCCATAGATACAAGCATCCCTGCCATTTACAATCTTAAAGTCCGTCACGACCTGATCTTTACCGATACAGTCTCACTTAAGATAGAAGACACGACAGGACCTTCAGCTGAAGGCCGCATAAAGAAGATCTTCTCCTATGAAGCCATACCTGAAGCATCAGACATGGTGGATCATGTTTATGATATCAGCGGAGTAACTTCGATAGAATATGCCGAAAAGCCTGACATCAAGGGCGGCGGCATCTTCCGCATCCCCATCCGCCTTACAGACAATTACGGCAATCAGAATGTCGTTTATGCAGGTCTTGCAGTTATATCAGACGATTCCGCACCCGTTATTCACGGCATTAATAACATCACTATAGTTCAGGGATAGACACCCGATATCTCCACCGGTATCTACGCGACAGACAACTACTCACAGAACATCTCCGTCCGTATCGATGCGGGCAAACTCAATAAAAACGTTCCAGGCACATACGAGATAATCTATACGGCAACAGACGATGCCGGCAACAAGACAAGAGAAGTCTCGACTGTTACCGTTACCAAAAAGCCCGCGCCGAAGAAAAAGGTCAAGAAGAAGACTGTCTCGAAAAAGAAAACGGTCACAAGGGTCAAAAAGAAAGCAAAGACATCCTACTACAGCCGTGAAGCTGACAGGATGGCCAATGCTCTTATAAAGAAGCTCAGAAGAAGCAACAACGTCGAGACGGCAAGAGCGATCTTCAACTGGGTGCATAAGAACGTCCACTACGTACATTCATCCTCCAGATTTTCGGGCAAGAGAGCAGCATATCAGGGCCTCAAGTATCACAGAGGAAACTGCCGCGTCTTTGCTTATACATGCCAGCTTCTCCTGAACAAGGCCGGTATCCGCAACATGATCGTTACGCGTTATCCGATAACCTCGACAGAACACTTCTGGAATCTGGTCTACATGAACGGCGGATGGTATCACTGCGATGCCACCCCATTCAGAAGCCATCCAAGCGTTTACTTCAAGCTGACAGACAGCCAGCTCGATAAATACCACAGGTTCAAGAAGAGCAAATATCCGGCCCGTGCGAAAAGCTGACACAAGGCCAAATCAAACATAAAGAAGGTCTACGGTACTCCCACTTCCAATGCCGAACTCGGCATCATATACGACAAAAACGGCACTGAGATCCAGTTCATAACGGATGGCACAGATAAGATCGTATTCATTCTCTATACGAATCCTTCTGAAGAATGACGCAGAATAAAGCCGTTGTTATTTTTATAAATTTGCAAGTTTTCTGATATTAAGTAAAATCTTACAGTTCTATAATGTGCGAAATTTAAGACTGTAAGAGGATTTGTATGGCTTCCAAAAGAACCGACACAGATATGACCAAGGGCTCGCCCTTTTCGATCATATTGAAATTCACGTTTACTTTGCTGCTCGGAAACGTCGCCCAGCAGCTCTATAACATCGTGGATACGATCATCGTCGGCCGTTATGTAAGCCCCGAAGCCCTTGCAGCAGTAGGCGCCACAGGCACGATCGTCTTCCTCATAATCGGAACGTCTAACGGCATGGTCACGGGATTTTCCGTCGTCACGAGCCAGAGGTTCGGCGCCGGTGATTCAAAAGGCGTCAAAGCATCCGTCACCAACGGTTTTTACTTAAGCCTTGTAGTCGCGGCTGTTCTTACTGCGGTAAGCCTTGCATTCATGAAGCCGCTCCTTACCTTGATGAATACGCCAGATGATATCTACGACAACGCTTATGCCTATATATCGACCATCTGCTGCGGCATCTTCTTCACCATCATGTATAACCTCTGCTCATCGCTCATGAGGGCGATCGGCAACAGCAAGATGCCTTTGATCTTCCTGCTGTGCTCAGCAGCAATGAACGTGCTCTTAGACCTTCTCTTCATCATAAAGTTCGGTCTCGGCACAAGAGGCGCGGCACTTGCTACAGTCATCTCACAGGCGCTGGCAGTTATCCCATGCGTCATCTATATCTACGCGAAAATGCCGACCTTAAGGCCTGCAAAAGCCGACTGGAAACCCGACTCGGGCATCATCAGACAACAGTTAAAGCTTGGCATCCCGATGGCTATCCAGTACAGCATCACGGCATCAGGAACAGTCATCATGCAGAGCGCTTTCAATACCTTCGACTCTGTTGCAGTCGGCGCGATTACCGCTGCAAGCAAATTCCAGGGCATTATCACCCAGGGAATGTTCACCGTAGGCCAGACCATGGCAGCTTATGTCGGCCAGAACTTCGGCGCCAGGGACATGAAGAGGATCAGACAGGGCGTAAGCGCCGCGATGAAGATCTATATCGTCTATTCCATAGCAGCTGCCGTGATCGCCATCCTGGCGACACCTCACGTGCTCTGGATCTTTTTCGATGCTGAAGTCGTAGACGTATCGATATATATTCCGTGGGCAACGACCTATATCACGGAGTGCGCGGTATGCTACTTCTTCCTGTCCATGATCTTCATCTACAGGAACACGATACAGTCCATAGGCTATGCGGGCGTGGCTACACTCCTGGGCTTCGTCGAACTCGGCGCGCGCATAATAACGTCCTTTTACTCGATCCAGGTTCACAACTACAATATTGCCGTAGCCTCCGACCCGTTCGCTTGGATCACAGCAGGCATAGCAGGCCTCATAATTACTGTCATCCTCTTCAAGAGGATCGAGCGTAAGTGGAAGACCTCAGATAACGCTGAGAGTCCGGCCGCTATAGGCAGCAAATAAAGTCCTCCCCAAAAAGAATTGTTCAATATAAAAGACCCGCCTTCATTCTCTTGCGAAGACGGGTCTTATTCTTAGATTCAAGTGCTTTAACGCTTATGTGCTCTGTGTGCTTTCTGTTGTTGAAGTCTGTGCCGGTTCAGAAGTGTTTACGACATCGAACTCCATTCCGTAGATATTGCTCGTCTGAGGATCGATCAGATAGAACGCATAGAATCCTGTCTTGATGTTGTCCCTCTGAGTATACTTAACGCGGATCTCAGACGGATACTGATCTGTTATGTACTGTGAAGTGTAGATGACGGTCCACTTCGGATTTGTCTCTTCAGCGAGTCTGTAAACGTACTTCCAGATATACTGCTTGGCACGTTCATTGAGGACAAGCACCATCTCTATCGTATTGGTATCGGTATAGCATTCCTTTACCGGATCCCAGGTGTCACCGACCATGTAGACCTTGTCCACCATGTCGAAAATACTGTTCATGTACTTAAGCTTGGGAACCTCAAAGTAGTAGAGGGATACGACATCGTCAGGGTTAGACAGAAGATAATGTCTGCCTTCCTTCTTGAACTTGAGGGTTATGGTCTTGTCGATCGTCTTTTCGACATCTGCAAGAAGGGTATTAAAATCAGCAGGTCCCAAGAAGATGTCCCTTTTACCTACTACTTCGTTATAGTCCTTATAGGAGAACTTGACGTCTACTGAGCAGTCGCTTCCCCAGAGTCCTGACTTGAAGCTCTTCTCGTCGATCTCATAAGTCAGGGAGGAGATTACCATGTTCTTGACTACCAGAGCCTTGTCAGGCCTCGGTGTCTTATAATCGTCGTCCGCGATCTCCGGTACGGCCGGCATAGCTTTCTCTACTTCTTTTGAATCCTTGGTGCTGTTCTTGCGGAAATTCTCATAGTTGCACTCAGCAAGTGAAGCAGCGATCCTCTCGACCGCCTCATATACCCTGCTTTCCGTAGTGGAAACATCAGATTCATCTGTCTCTGTCTCGCTGGGATCTGTCTCCTTGGGCTTCATACAGGATGCCAATGTGAAGACATTAACCAGGATAAGTAATATAGCTATGAATTTTTTACCCATTATTCCTTCCTCCGAACAACGCTATTATATTACATTACATTTCCCCGGGTGCAAATGTGGCACATTAAGGGTTTTTGTAATAAAAAACCACCCCCGGAAGACCGGAGGTGGTAAATAACCTTGGTTAAAAGTCTATAGCGCTAAGATCAAGCCTTACCGTCTGAACCGAGAACGTACTTAATCTTGTGAGCAACCATGTCCTTAACAGCCTGACGAGCGGGCTTAAGGTACTGACGGGGATCGAAGTGATCAGGGTGCTCAACGAAGTACTTACGGATGTTAGCTGTCATAGCAAGACGGATATCGGAGTCGATGTTGATCTTGCATACAGCGAGTGTAGCTGCCTTACGGAGCTGCTCTTCAGGGATACCAACTGCATCAGGCATGTTTCCGCCATACTGGTTAACCATCTTAACGAATTCCTGAGGTACAGAAGAAGAACCGTGGAGAACGATAGGGAAACCAGGGAGTCTCTTGATGCACTCTTCGAGAACGTCGAAACGGAGCGGAGGAGGTACAAGGATACCATCTTCATTTCTTGTGCACTGAGCTGCTGTGAACTTGTAAGCACCGTGAGAAGTACCGATAGCGATAGCGAGTGAGTCGCATCCTGTTCTGGAAACGAATTCCTCAACCTCTTCAGGTCTTGTGTAGCTCTCGTGGCCTGACTCTACGACAACCTCATCCTCGATACCAGCGAGTGTTCCGAGCTCAGCCTCAACAACTACGCCGTGGTCGTGAGCATACTCAACAACCTGCTTTGTGAGAGCGATGTTGTCCTCGAAAGACTTGGAAGAAGCGTCGATCATTACGGATGTGAAGCCGCCGTCGATGCATGACTTACAAAGCTCGAATGTATCACCGTGGTCAAGGTGAAGAGCGATCGGGATCTCAGGATTCTCAATAACAGCAGCCTCAACGAGCTTTACGAGGTATGTGTGGTTAGCATAAGCTCTTGCGCCCTTTGAAACCTGAAGAATAACAGGGCTCTTAAGTTCGCCAGCGGCCTCTGTGATACCCTGAACGATCTCCATGTTGTTTACGTTGAAAGCACCAACAGCATAACCGCCGTCATAAGCCTTCTTGAACATCTCAGTCGTTGTTACTAAAGACATATATATATCCTCCTAACGAATTTTGTCTTAACGTACTTATATTACAATCTTTTCGACAAAACTCAACCGCCAAATAAGGGTAAGAATGAGTAATTAACATAAGATTTTCATTTATAGAGCATTTATTGGTGCCAAATGATTTTCGGTAGGCCCGAAAAAGAGTTAATTACGGCTAATCAGCATAAAAACAGGCCGCATGACACGGCCTGGATAAAGTCTTGGATTTAAGGGAAACTTTAGCCGAGCTTTGCACCGCACTTGGGGCAGAAAGCCTCAGCATTTACTAATTCAGCGCCGCATTCAGGGCAAATGGTCTTGGCAGCCTCTTTGGCCTCCTGGGCTTCCTTGACTTCAGCTTCCTTCCTGGCAGCTTCCTTGGCGTCATCTCTTTCAGCCCAGTCGTTAGCCTTGTCGACTACTGTAGCGCCTGACTTTATGATGGACTTGCCGAGCTGCTTGAAAGCGCCGCCTAAGTCCTTACCTGTTTCCTTCCAATCGTCCTTTAAACTTCCCATGGGTTATTCCTCCCTTTGATTTTCGAAAAATAGCTAACAAAAGGATATTCGAGCCGCCCCTTAAAATCAAGCATCCGGGATTCGGAATCAAAGCCCTTACGGCAGAAAGGTATTGTTGATAAAGCAATTAAAAAAAGGTAGACTTTTGTAGTTGTGCTTTATTATGCGGGAGGAAATAAGAATGGAAAATCAGCCTACAAATACGCAGATGCAGAATAACCAGGGCGGAATACTTTGCACCGTACCTTACGACAAGGACCGCAAGACCATCACTTTCTATGACACTTTCGTCGATATGAACGGTGATGTCGTCAAATACGATGATATCGCGGTGATCCAGTCAGGCGCCATGAATTCATCTTCAATGATCTATTTCTACTTCAGCAATTCGTTCAATTACAATTTTGACTTCACGACCTACGACGGAACCAAACACAGATTCAAGAGATCCGGCTATTCCGCATACGGAATCGGCACATATAAGCGTATCAAGAAGGAGTTCGATGTCGTAGCTCCCCCGTTCTATGACATCGTGGTAAGAAGTGTCGGCGAGCGTCTCATCAACAGGATCGAGAACGGCGCTACCGCTAACATCTGCGGTCTTGTCATCACAAAGGACCAGATCACATATGAGAAGAACAAGAAGAAGTCATATGTTATCGACAAGAGCAACTTCGACCGTGCGATCAGCACAAACGGTTATGGCACAAGCTATGCCGAGATCTTCATAAGAGATGAGAAAAAGCCTGTATTCAGAGTATCTCTCAACGAGCCTAACGCAAGACTCATCGTCCCGATCGTAAACTACTTCTTCGAATACAGAGTTCAGGACGCCCAGTCAAACGCCTGATCTTCTATTGACTTAAATAACAGGGCTGCCACTTCAGAAGGTGACAGCCCTATATTAATGCATGTTTACAGGATCTCCCCCGATCACTTAGGCAGGAACTCATCCTGGGGATTTGCTGACTTGCGTCTTTCCTTTTTGATATTTACTATAGCGAGAGCAATGCAGCCTATGGGGAGCAACAAGAGTACTGATACCATGGCGATAGTGCCGCCTCTGGAGTCAGTGCAGTCCAAGACTACGTGACTTATCTTCCAGCCGTCTTTCTCGCTGATCTTAAGGTAATCAAGTCCCTCTTTATAGTATTTCTCAGCATCACTCTTCTGTGACTTCACCGTACCGATGAACTCTCTGGGAGGAACTTCAATAGCCTTTGTCTTCCCGTCCAGATAATCGTATGTGGCATTGGTCAAAGACTCAAGGTAATCCTTGTCTGCCTTCTTGGAAACGATCATGGGCATGACCGTGCCGTCTTTCATCCAGATCATGTAATAGTACTCATGACCTGTGGGAATAAAGGCATAAGATTCAGTCTCCTCAGCATAAAGGCCAAGGCTTGCAACTACTTCATAGGAGATCCACTGGTCATTGTATGCTTTGTGGTTAGGCATTGCCTCCTCATATGTGGCAACAACCCCTCCGAAGATAAGATCCCTCATAAAGAAAGTAACTACTCCTAAAAAGAGCAGTAAAACGACCGATATGATCAAAAGACCTGTTGAAGATGTTTTCTTCATAAATATCCCCCCAAGCGTAAAACTGCCTGCTATTTTAGCACATAGAGTTCTGCTTAGGGGGACCGTTATAGATTACATTTTATGTTATAAGATCACTTGGCTGGCTTCCTGCTTACCCTGGCCTCGAAAACGCCGTCTTTAAGCTCTGTCTTAAGATAAAGCTTATGCTGCTCGAAGATCCTTCCTGCGATTGCAAGACCTGTGCCCGGCGTGAACTTCGCCGCCTCAGTCTTATTCCTGAACGTGAATCCCTTGCCTGTGATATCAACTTCGATCTTTGAATCAGCGGTCTTATATTTTAATGCATTGTCAATAAGGCAGAAGACCGCTGTCTTGAAGTAAGCCTTGTCCATCTTTATGTCAGTATCGCCCTTGATAACGGCCTCTGCACCGGCCTTTTCCGCAGCCTCTGCTATGGCAGTACGGACTGATGTCTTGACGAATTTTCTGTCAGATTTCTCAGCAGTCTTAAGGATCGCTTCGATGTCCTTATTCATCTCGTTTGTCTTAGAGAGGATCTGGTCTGCATAGCGGTCCTTCTCCCCTCCGTCCTGAACATCTTTCAGGTTCTCGGCATATCCTCCCAATATCTGCAGCGGTGTCTTCATGTTGTGCGCCAGAGAATCGATAAGGTTGTTCTTAAAGTTATTGTTCTCATAAGCTTTCTTGTACTGTGTATAAGGTCTGATGGCAGAGAGAAGTGCTATTGCCATGCAGAGCACGAAAATAACGATACCAAAGGGGATCAGGAACGTTCTGTAGGTTTCCAGGAACGGTGCTGTCGTCATGACATATTCCACTACATACTTGTTACCGTTTACCGAGTATCCGGTGATCAATCCTTTTACATATGAATCATTGTTCTCTTTTGATAAAAGAAAACGGAAGTCATAACGCTGATCATACTCATAGCCATAAACCGTATATGCGTAGGCTTCATTCTCCCTGGCTTCCATACCGGCACGGGTAATGTCATTAACATTTGTGCCCATGAAGATCTTTTCGTTATCTTTCAGGAACTTATCAGGCCTCTTGAGCGGCGGGAACATGTAAAGGCTTCCCCCAAGATTATCGTCATCAAGCCCCTTGTAGAGATCAGCTTTGGAAGGATCCGTAAAATCCCATTTGACGGGAGCTTTCTGGCCGAACTCATCCATCAGATAAGCAAATCCCGTTTCTTTGACTTTGCCAACATGCAGGACATCTCCTTCAACATAATAAGTATGAATATCCGGCTGCGCGTAATTGAGAGTACCGCACATATCCGTAGCTAAACACATCAATTTGTCAGCATAATAAGAATCTGCCATAGAGCACAGATCCCAGCCGTTGGTTAATGTCCTGTTCCAACTGATCAGTTCACAAAGCTTCCAGACTTCATCACTCTTTTTGTATTCTATTGACCATTCATCGTTTTCGTCTTTAATGAAAACCGAGCTTTTGCCTTTGGCAAGCAGGTCCGGATCTTTTGTAACGTAATACCAATGATGCAAGCTGTCTTCAACCGGAACAACATTGTAGTCCGTCTCGTAAACCGTCTCCAGGTTTCCGTCGTCACCGACCTTGGAAAACTTTATGTAGTCAGCAGTATATAGATTTGTAAATATGCTTATAAACGTGTGATCATACTTGCCTTCATCATAACCATCGACCAGTTTTTTCATTATCTCATCACGTTTTTCAAACCCGCGATCAAGCATATTTGAATACATGTTCGACAAATGCAGCGTGACAAGCCCAAAACATACTGCGCCTATGAGCAGGCTTGCGATCGCTCTTCCAACAACAAAATGGAAATAGTTCTTTCTTTTCATAGCTGTAACTCCTCCCCTTCTATTTGCGGCCGTCCCTTAAGCTCCCCCATATTGGCAGCTGAATTCCCGGACGCTCCTTATTCGAACCTGTATCCGACTCCGATAATGGTCTTGATACGGGCTCCTTCTTTTCGAAGTGTTTTACGGAGGTTCTTAACGCGGTTATCGATAACGCGCTCGGAGATATAATCATCCCCGCCCCAGGCAACCGCGAGCAAAAGCTTTCTCGTGACCGCGACACCCGGATGTTCCATCATGTACTTTAAGATCTGGTATTCCTTCGGCGGCAGATCGATCACTTCCCCTCCTACGCGTACTTCGAATCTCAAAGGGTCGATCTCTATCTGTCCGTTCGTAATGATCTTATGTTCCTCATGGTCGGTATTTGTCCGTTCAAGGATCGCCAGGAGCTTGCTGTGCAGGACCGCGAGCGAAAATGGCTTCACGATATAATCGTCAGCGCCAAGCTCGTACCCGAAAAGGATATCTTCTTCCCTCACCTTTCCGGTCAGAAATACGACCGGCTTATCCGATCTCTTCCTGATGATCTTGCATAGCTCAAACCCGTCGAGGCCCGGCATCATTATGTCGAGAAGGAAAAGGTCAAACTCTTCGTTGAGGATCCTGGACAGGCCTAAGTTCCCGTCCTCGGCGAATTCCAACTTGATCTTGTCGCGTCTCCCGAAATAATCTCCGATGACCTCTCTGATCTGGCTGTCATCTTCAACGAGCAAAACTCTGTACATGAATCTCCTCCGTCAAGAGTATGTTACAAGCTCAGTGTATCGTTAGTGTATCGTTTTAACAAATGTTTTTGATAAGGCCGGCAGTCAGGTTTTTCGATACCACTATACAAGTCCAAGCAAAGCTCCACGCGTGCTGTGACTTACGCTGGGAATTTGGCCCGAAAACACGAAAAGTCCAAGCAAAGCTCCAAGCATGCTGGGACTTATGCTGGGAATTTGGCCCGAAAACACGAAAAATCCAAGCAATACTCCAAGCATGCTGGGACTTACGCTGGGAAAATGACCTGAAGTGCACCCGTCAAGCAAAGCGTACCGACTTTCAAAAGTCGTAAAAGCAGCAACTCCGGCTTTCCCACATAAGATTTTCGAAAAAAAATAACAAATTTGTGAAATTGATAATCATTTTCATATTGACACTGTAACACCCCACTCCTATAATACGGTTCCGGGCCCAGATAATATGGGAAGGAATACTTTGGCTCTGATCAAGCCGAACGAAAGATTATTAATGAAACACTTTAGTATTAAAAAGACAGCTTCCCTGCTTCTTGCAGGACTCTTAACACTTGGCGCATGTGCCTGTAGTTCTGCAGGTGCGGCAGGTTCTAATGGCAAGCTCAAGATCGTTACGACGATCTTCCCTGAATACGACTGGGTAAAGGAGATTGCCGGAGATAAGATCTCTGATATTGACCTTACCCTGCTTCTGGACAACGGCGTTGATCTTCACAGCTACCAGCCGAATGCGCAGGACATCATCAAGATCTCTTCATGCGATGTTTTCGTATATGTCGGAGGCGAGTCAGACGAGTGGGTCGAAGATGCACTTAAGGAAGCAGTTAATAAGAATATGCAGGTGGTAAACCTTATGGAGACATTAGGTACCGCAGTAAAGGAAGAGGAGACCGTCGAGGGCATGCAGGCTGAAGACGAAGAGGGTGAAGGCCACGATGAAGAAGAGAAAGAATACGATGAACACGTATGGCTCTCTTTGAAGAATGCCAAGGTCCTTGTTAACGGAATCGCTGATGCCATGGGCAAGGCAGACCCTTCTAACGCAGCAAGCTATAAGGCAAATGCCGAGAGCTATAACAATAAGCTCACCGAACTTGATTCACGTTATGAGACAACCATCAAATCCGCCGGAAAGAATACTGTCCTTTTCGCTGACAGGTTCCCTTTCAGATACCTGACAGACGATTACGGCCTCAAATACTATGCGGCTTTCGCAGGATGCTCTGCCGAGTCAGAAGCAAGCTTTGAGACGATCGTATTCCTTTCAGGCAAGCTCGATGAATTAGGTCTTAAGACGGTTCTTGTCATCGACAGATCAGACAAGAAAGTTGCAACAACAGTCGTTAACAACACCAAGTCAAAGGATCAGGAGATACTCATGATGGACTCACTCCAGAGTGCTTCATCTTCTGATTCAGCCAAGGGTGTATCATATATCTCTGTAATGGAAAAAAATCTGGAGGTGCTTTCCAAAGCGCTCGCATAAAAGATGGAACAGCTGATCTGCAAAAATCTTAAACTCGGTTACGAGGACATCACTCTCACTGAAGACTTGAGCTTCAGCGTCGAAAAGGGTGACTATCTCTGTATCGTCGGCGAGAACGGCGCGGGTAAGTCCACGCTCATGAAGACTCTCTTAAGACTTCAAAAGCCTCTTGCCGGAACTATCGAGTACAAAGATGGCCTCACGGCTTCGAAGATCGGTTATCTTCCCCAGCAGACAGTCATTCAGAAAGACTTCCCTGCATCTGTATATGAGGTCGTCCTCTCAGGATGCCAGAACAGTCTTGGACTGCATCTTTTCTATTCCAGGGAAGCGAAAAAGAGAGCCCTCGATAACATGGTCCGCTTAGGTATAAGCGATCTCGCGAAAAGATGTTACCGTGACTTATCGGGCGGACAGCAGCAGCGTGTGCTTCTTGCGCGCGCCCTCTGCGCCACAGAGAAGATGCTCCTTCTGGATGAGCCCGTGGCAGGCCTCGATCCGCTTGTTACAAACGAGATGTATGAACTCATCGAGAAGCTCAATGATGAGGGCATCACGGTCATCATGATATCGCACGATATCGCATGCTCTGTTAAGTATGCAAAGCATGTTCTTCATATAGGCAATGACTTCTTCTTCGGCACCATCGAAGACTACAGAAAGTCACCTGCCGGAAGCAAATATCTGGAGGGAGGTCATCACCATCATTAATACGTTGATCACATACCTCACGGATTATCCGTTCGTAAGATACGCGCTTATCGTAGGCGTGCTTATAGCACTCTGCTCTTCACTTCTTGGAGTTATCCTCGTACTTAAGAGATTCTCTTATATCGGTGACGGCTTGTCACACGTCGCATTCGGCGCGATGGCAATAGCAGCTGTTGTTGGTCTTACCGACAACATGTTACTAACGCTTCCCATCACGATCGTTTGTGCGATCCTTCTTCTCTGGACCGGCCAGAATGCGAAGATCAAAGGTGATGCAGCTATAGCTATGATATCTGTCGGTGCGCTTGCCGTCGGTTATCTTCTCATGAATCTTTTCCCGACATCATCTAATATTTCAGGCGATGTCTGCTCCACACTTTTCGGCTCGGCAAAGATCCTTACTCTGACAAAGTCAGAAGTGATCCTGAGCATTGTATTATCTGTGATCGTGGTGATCCTGTTCATCGCTTTCTATAACCGCTTTTTCGCTGTGACATTTGATGAGAACTTCGCAAGAGCTGTCGGTACGAAAGCAAATCTTCTGAACCTTCTCATCGCGACTGTGATCGCCGTAATCATCGTTCTTGCAATGAACCTTGTAGGATCACTCCTCGTATCCGCTCTCGTTATCTTCCCTGCCCTTTCAGCAATGAGGATCTTCAAGAGCTTTAAGTCAGTAACGATCTGCTCAGCAGTTATTTCCGTCTTCTGCGCTTTGACCGGAATAATCCTCTCGATCCTTTGGGGAACACCTACAGGATCAACGATAGTCATTACGGATATCGCCGCATTTATTCTGTGCATTATTGCAGGAAAGATCAGAAACTGACTCTCAGATCCTGCCCTCTTTGAACATCGTCATCATCTCGTTCGTAAGGCTGTAATCGTCAGGCTGGAGCTCGACATCTTCCCTCGAACGCCACTCTGCGACCTTGAGTTCACCTTCATCCATCTTTATCGTATCGTCACCGTCGACATCGCAGTAGAATCCTACGAGTATGTCATCGACGATGCCCCATGGCTGGGACTTATAGTAGCGGATATTCTTGACCTTAAGGCCGGTCTCCTCCATCGATTCACGTGCAACTGTCTCTTCCAGTGTCTCACCGATCTCGGTAAATCCTGCAACGAGCGCGAAATGCGCAAAACCCGTCTTGTACTTTGTCACAAGGATCTTGTCGCCGTTCGTGATTCCGACTATTACTGCAGGCACGATCCTCGGGTAGATCACATTGCCGCACTCGCATCTGAGAGCGCGTTCTTTGGTATCTATAGAAGTCTTTCTGCCGCACCAGCCGCAGTACTTGTTACCTCTGTACCAGTTGGCAAGCTGAAGGGCTGTATAAGCAAGGAATACCCTGTATTTCTCGGCTGTGCCCGTGCGTCTGAAAGTACGAACGCTAATGAACTCATAACCATCCGGAAGCTTCATGCTCTCATCGCCTGCATCCAAGTAGAAATAGTTCTCTTCATCAAGCGAAAAGAGGTAAATAAGCTTATCAGTTATGTCTTCCGGGAATTCATCTGCACCGGGGAAAAGGTCGCCCTTTACGAGGACGTCCTGTTTCCTGAATGCAATGACCGGGCTTTTGGCCGCAGGTCTTCTGTCCGGATAATAATGATTATCCAGCTTATGGGGATATATATCCTGGATCATGTCATTCCTTAGAAATTAAAAGTCTCAGGTGCAGCTGTAAATGAGCTGAATGTGGCTGTGGCATCCTTGAAGTAGAGGACCTGTGTGTTGTCATCATCAGGACTGTACATAGCCTTGAGCTGAGGCATCTTCTCGAGCATGGCAACCTTAACATCTCTTGAGTCATCATTGATGAGCTCTCCTGATACGCGGAGCCATGTTCCTGTGCCTCCGTCAAAAGCACAGATCTCAGCCTTGGGGTTAGCCGCAAGCTGCTTTGAAACGGGCTTAACCTTGCCTGTCTGGATATAGAGCTTGCCGCCATAGACAAGAGCTGTACCAAAAGGTCTTACTCTCGGCTGGTCGCCCTCAACGGTTGCCAGATAATATGTCTGTGTCTTGTCCAAAAACTCGCAAACTTTCTCGATGCCTTCCATATTTGTAATTCCTTTCCAATATGTTCTTTGCTGATAATTATATCAGAGTGCCGTTATACCTCGTAATCGAAGCTGCTCCTTACCTTTACAAACGGTCTTACCTTTGTGGTCGCGACCTCAACATGCAGAGGATTAGAAGAGTAGTTCTTCAATGCCTCTTCACTCTCGAAAAGTGAATCGAGCATCGCGTCACCTGATGAGCTCGCGAGCTTATCCGTGTTTACCTTGATCTCGATCAGGCCCGGGATCTTTCCCTGAAGTCCTTCAAGACCTTCTTTGATGCCCTCTTTGATCTTCTTTTTCTCATCTTCACCGAACTCATCTTTAAGAGTCCAAACTATTACATGTCTGACCATTTTTCCTCCTGACCGTTCTTATCTCAGCTCAGCTGATCTTCTGTGTAATATCCGCTGTCGATAAGGATAGTCTTATAATTATCTTTATCAGCGAATACAGGGTGACAGCAGTATGTTGGAACGACTTTTTTGTTGTTATTGAATGTAGTCGTATCATTAACATCTACAGTCTTGTCCTGAATGATCTGGATAGCCATTTTGGCTGTCTGTACTGCAAGCGTTCTGGTATCTTTGAAGACTGACATAGCCTGCTTTCCGGCAATGATGTTCTTAACATTAGAAATATCGCAGTCCTGACCTGTAATGACCGGATACGTTCCCTTGTAAAAAGCAGCAAGCGCATTGGCAACACCCAAAGCAGTTGAGTCGTTAGAGCAAAGCCATGCATCGATGTTCTTGCCATCCGAATAATAGGATGCGATGATGTTTTCTGCTCTTGCCTGAGCAGTATCTGTCTTCCAGGCACCTGTGGCTGCCTGTTCAAATGTAGTCTGCCCGGACACAACAACAAGTTTGCCGGAATCAATGTAGGGCTTAAGTACATCCATTGCTCCCTGATAGAAAAAAGCGGCATTGATATCACCCGGATCGCCTGTAGTTATCTCAATATTAAAGGGTCCTTTACCTTCACCAAGACCGAGCGCCTTTACTATATATTCGCCTTGCAGCCTGCCAACTTCGAAATTATCGAATGTTACGTAATAATCGACATTTTCCGTATCACGGATCAACCGGTCATAGGCAATTATCTTTATTCCCTTACTTGCGGCAAGCTTAAGAACAGAGTTAAGGGAAGATCCCTCGATCGGGGCGACGATTATGACACTGCATCCGGAATTGATCATATTGGTGATCTGGGCTATCTGAGTCTCGACGCTGTTATTCGCATACTGAAGATCTGTCTCCAAACCGGCCTCTTCGATCTTCTTCAATATTGTGTCTCCGTCCTGCTTCCATCTCATAAGATCTTTTGTAGGCATTGATATACCCACCTTGGCAAGACCGCTTGAGCTGCCTGAATTGTCAGTCGGATCTATGTCAGGTGCTGTCGTTGTCGGTGTTGTTCCTGAAGCTCTGAAGTCTCTTACTATGTCTTCAAGGAAGCTCTTGAACTTGGAATCAGATTTCTTGGATATGAGCCAGTCACCATCCTTAAGAACAAGCTTAAACTCGATCTTCTTGGTCTTAAGGTCATCTTCATCGGAAGCCTCTATTGCATTTTTAAGAGCATCGACACCACTGTCGGTGACTTTGCTTGAGATCTCATCGAGATCGGGATATTTGAACTCAACAGTGAGACTTCCCTCATCTTTACCGGGCTTCGGGTCAGTGATCTCATAAGTGGATTTGCTCATTACGATCGTAAGAAGATCGAGCTGCGCAGATCCGAGGTTGTCGAATCCCGCCTCATTCTTTGCATCGACAAGCTTCTTAGCAGGTTTTCCTGCGAGCACTTTCGACAGATAAGAATCAACTGCATCCGTCATAGCTTCTTTTGCCTTTGAGCCTCCGACAGCGCATCCCGTCGCCGTAAGCATCAGTCCTGCTGCCATAAATGCAGCTATCGTCTTAATAAATTTCATGTATAAGGTCTCCTATTATCCGGAAACTTGTATTGACCTGACACTAACAATTCCGATTATAACATCATGCAGGAGTAATTGATGAGTTGCAGAACGCGATACCGTATGTTATCCTTTTATTGAACGCGTTCAATAATGTGAGGTCACAATATGCAAAAAGACGAGAAACTCAATATCACCAAGGAAAAACTGATCGATGCCACGTTCGCTCTGATGGAGGAATTAGACGATCCGCTTAATGTCACATCAAGGCAGATCGCTGACCGTGCCGGTGCCAAGCCATCCATGATCAACTATTGCTTTGGCTCGAGAGAGAACCTCATTTACCAGACTTTCCAGAAGCAGTATCTGACTTTCCTGAAAGAGAAGGATGTCGAGAAGATCCTCTCATCTGACCTGCCTCCGAAAGATCTTCTTAAGAAGCTTCACTTCATCGTCGCGAAATGTCTTATCGATAATCCGAAGTTCACCAAAGCGATCTCAGGTTTTGTTCTCTTCAGCAGAGACCTGTCGCAGGAGTCGTTCAGCTTCCCGTATGTTAAGAAGCATTACGCAGGGAAAAAGACCGATAAGGAATGCCGTCTGATAGCTTATGAATTATCCTCGATGATGCAGCTTATCATCTGCCGTAAAGAAGACATTAAAGCTTCATTCGGGATCGACCTCGATAAGGATAAAGAACTAAAAAAATACATCGATATGAGGGTCGACCTCCTGCTTGCATGATTATGAAATACATTTTTGACTTAAGATCCATCCCATCTTCAGAGCTCGAAAAGTGCGGCGGCAAAGCATCGTCGCTGTCTCTGATGATGCAGAACCTCAAGATGAATATTCCTTCCGGCTACGTTATCACCGCGGATGCTTTCCGGGACGGAAAGATGACAGATGAAGCAAACGAGGAACTTAATGCGACGATCGCTAAGTTAGACCGCCTTAAGACTTATGCGGTAAGGTCTTCAGCGATCGGCGAAGACGGCGCGGGGAACTCCTTTGCCGGCCAGTATGAGACCATAACGGACGTCTGGGTCCCGGGCATACGGGATGCAGTTAATAAAGTCGCATCCTCAGCCAATAACGTCCGCGTAGAAAACTACAAAGCACAAAATGACATTACGGCGGAAGGAATAGGCGTCGTAATCCAGGAGTTCATTAAGGCTGATTATGCAGGCGTCATATTCACCTCCGATATCATTACAGGCAAAGATGACAAGTTCATCGGCAACTACGTTCACGGAGCGGGCGAAAAGCTCGTGTCAGGCACAGAAAATGCTGAAGAATTCAAGATCGGCGCGCTGAATTATTCTTATGAAGGTAATCCCGAATTTGCGCGTTACACAAAGACCCTCTGGAGATACTGCCTTGCTATCCGCTTTTTCTACGGCGTTCCGATGGATATCGAGTGGGCCGTAAGCAGAGGGAAAGTCTATATCCTCCAGGCACGCCCCATCACGACATTAAGAAGGCTCTCCGTAAAAGATTACGACATCAACGGCACACGCTCAGGATATAAACTCCTTACGAAGACCAACGTGGGCGAGATCTTCATGAACCCAGTAAGCCCCATGACTTTCAGCGTCCTGGAGAAGATCAATGAATTCCTGGGACTTCCCGAGTGGCTCGATAACATAAACGGCCAGGCTTACATGAACGTATCTGTCGTATGTTCGCTCATCGTAAGCGTTTTCGGAAAGACAAGAGAACAGGCTTATGACATAGTAAGAGATCTTGTCGGCGAGATCCCTGAAGGCGTAGAGATACCGGTCTCACCTTTCGACAAAAAGGCATTCAGGAAGAATCTGTGGAACCTCCTCTTCCCTAAGAACAAGTCGAAGCTTACGAAGAAGCAGAAGCACGAGATGGTACAAAATCTGCATAACATCTCGGAAGATCTGATCGGACAGATAAAGAAGATCTCTTCCGGCAGTGAGCTGATGAAGTTCTGGGATGAGGTGCTGCAGCCCGGACTTAATGACGGACTTGCATCAATACTTGCCGAGAGCGGTACATCTCTCGTGCCCCTTTTCTCTCTCCGCAAAAAGATCGCGGGGATCGCAGGAGAAGATATGGCAGAGCGCCTCTGCACAGGCTGTGTCGGCATTATCGACTGTATGAAGCCTACTCTTCTTCTGGATGATGTCGCTTCAGGCAGGATGTCACGCGAGGAATATATCAGGACATGCGGCCACCGCTTTGCTGATGAGATGGAGCTCATGGCACCGCGCCCTTACGAGGATCCGTCTTATATCGACAGGCTCCTTGAAGACCGCGCAAAGAGCGGCACTGACCTCCATAAGATGCAGGAGCGCCAGACGGAATCTTATGGTGAAGCCCTCGCCGAATTCAAAGCGAAATACCCTTCAAAGAGCAGATGGATCGATAAGGAGATCGGTAAATTTATAAAGGCTAATGCTTTTCGCGAAGATATAAGGAGCAAGGGAGTGCGCATATTCTGCGTATTCAGGGAATACTGCCTTAAGGCCGGCGAATTGAACGGCCTTGGAAATGACATCTTCATGCTCGGATATAAGGAGATGTTCTCCCTTTTGAAGGGCGATGATCACGCTGTGGCATTCATCCCTGCAAGGAAGAAAAACTTCGAAAGATATCTTACATATCCTGCCTTCCCCGGCCTTGTCATCGGAAGGTTCGATCCGGACACCTGGCTCTCAGATCCTGACAGAAGATACGATGTCTTCATAAGCGGACGCGAGAACGGGAAGGACGTAATTGCCGACGTCAAAGGCTTCGCAGGCGCTGCGGGCGTTGTTACCGGAACTGTCAGAGTGGTTGAGAATGTCGAAGATATCGGTGAGATAAAAGAGGGCGAGATCCTCGTGACGCGTGCCACAAATATCGGCTGGACAGTCGCATTCCACAAGGTGTCTGCGATAGTTACGGACATCGGTGCGCCCTTATCGCACGCAGCGATCGTCGCCAGGGAATTCGGCATCCCCGCAGTTGTCGGATGCCGCAATGCGACAACCGTTCTTAAGACGGGCGATACAGTAACCGTTGACGGCGGAAGGGGAACTGTTACCAGATCCTAACCCGTAAACGCGGACACATCCCTTATCCTGACTGTAATAGTAGCGTAAACTAATGCGCGGAAAATTATGTTACTATTACTTCGAAGGAATATAAGGGAGAAACCGTCTGATGATCGATTTCTATAACGCGTTTATATCATACAAACATGCCGAGCTCGATTCGGCCATAGCAGAACATATCCAGACAAAGCTCGAACACTTCCATGTTCCGAGAAAACTCAGGCTGAATCTTAAGCATCCGAAGATCACCCGTATCTTCAGGGATAAGGATGAGCTTCCCACGACGAGTGATCTCTCGGCCACGATAAAGGATGCTCTTGCCAAGGCAGAGTATCTCATCGTCATCTGCTCGAAAAACACCAAACAGTCCATATGGGTAAAAAGGGAGATCAACATCTTCCTCGAGACACACTCCAGAGATAAGATCCTCACTGTCCTTTGCGGTGAAGGCGAACCCTTTGAAGTAATACCTGAAGAGCTCCTCACAACAGAGAAAGAGTATCAGGATGCCGACGGCGTAACGCGCAAGGTCAAGGTCCCGATCGAGCCTTTGTCATGCGATTACAGACTTTCCAAAAGAACTGCAGACAGGGAGGAACTCCCGCGTCTTGCTTCGACGATCCTCGGCTGTTCATATGATGAACTTCAGAGAAGAAGAAGACAGTACAGGATAAGACGTGCAGCAATTGTAGCTGCCGTGGTATTTGCAGGCATGGCTGCGTTCAGCAGTTATATGGCTTACAACAAAGAACAGATCAATAACAGTTATATCGAATCATTGAGAAGTAAGGCATTTTATCTCGCGAACGAAGCAAGACAGCTCATAGAAGACGGCCGTAGGACAGACGCTGTCCAGTTATCTCTTGCTGCACTGCCTAAGAGCGACGATGACAAGATGCCTGTAACGGCGCCGGCCATCCGCGCCATAACAGATGCTACAGGCGCATATGTCTCAAGAGACGGTATCGGTTACAGGTGCGCGTGGAACTATAAGACACCTCATTCCATCTCCTACAACATAATGTCTGAAGACAAGAAATACATTATCGCACAGGATAAAGTGGGATCGGTCTATTGCTGGGATACAGGTGCCAGGGAAATCGTTTTCCAGAAGGACTTCAAAAGCAGTCCTCTGGAAGTATTCTTCGTGGATAACGAGACATTGCTCTTCACTTTTGATAACTGCATTGAGGCATATAACATCAGGAGCGGAGCAAGCATCTGGAAATACGATATCTACGACGACAATCTTTTGAAAGGATATGTTGTCTGCGCCGCCGGTTCGGTCTATGTAAACGACAAGAAAGGCTCTGTCATCCATCTCTCGGGAAGGGACGGAAGCGTTAAGGACACTTATGAAATACACAAAGGTATTATTAATGCGGTTTATGACATAACAGTATCTCCTGACGGAAAGAAGATCGCATATACCGATTCACCTTTTATCTTCGACGGAAGCAAGATCCATATCTATGATACTGTGACCGGGCAGGATAAAGCCGAAACACTTGATACCTATATGATCAGTAAAATGATCTTTACTGATAACGACCATCTCTGCATCTTAAGCTCACAGGATGCATTTTTCACTTCGATAGAGTACTCCGCTGATATGACTTTTATTCAGACCGGTTACATGAAGTGCTCAACCTTTGATTCATCAATGAATCTTTTGTGGACAAAAGATGTCGATTATAACGATATCGTAAGATCCTATGACATCATCGGACTTCCTACTGAGAAAAGAGTGCTTTTCTATGCCGGAAATACTGCAATTGTCTTCGATATTGATACAGGCAAAGAGATCAGTAAATTTAAGACCAGCAGTTCCATCATTACTGCTTCCGATTACGATAACAACGGAAGACCCGAGTTCGTCTGCAGACACGGGGAATATATATTCCAGGTAAACGGCGAGAAGAACAATCTCGCACAGATATCCCTCCATATCGACAATGTCGGAGAGGCATTTATAGCCGATACGATTTATGTCATTCAGTCAGAAAGCAACGATATCCTCTGCTACACAAGCTACCAGCAGGATGACGAGTGGGAAGCGGTAAAAGCGCCCGGAAACTTCATCATGGGAACAGATTTTCATGCAAGTTACCAGGATGAAGATATGCTCATCATCTGCGCTACTTTAAAGGACTCCAAAAAAGTAAGAGTGAGCATAATCGATCTTAATGAGGGTAAACTCCGCTGCTACGCCGATACAGATTCAATCGAAAACCTGTTTTCGAACATGTCAATTGAAAAGATAGACGGCAAATACTATGCCATTCTCGGCCTCGCGGTATATCAGATCAACACAAGCAATGCCACGATCGAAAGCACCGGCATTACTATGGATTATTCTTCTTACTATACCAACGGCATGATCATCAAAAATACTCAAAAATCCGACATGATTTATTTTGAGATAAAAGATGTCTCAGGCAAAGTCAAAAATCTTGTTACTTCATTCCCGGATGTTGATTCAGCGTCATACTTAGCTGGAGGAAAGCCTTATTATCTCAAGGAACTGGATACGATCTTCTTCCCTGTCAAAAATAGGCTTTATGCATTTAATGTTGAAACGGAAAAAGCTACTGAGATCAAGGTTCCCAGAGGATGGAGTGTCTTCAGTGGCAACAAGATATATGCATCCACAAACGAAGACCACTCCAGGATCATCGTTTCTGACAAGAACACCATTCTGGTAATGGATGAATCTTTCAACGAACAGTTCTCGATCCGCTGTGACTGCACTAACAGATGCGGTGCAGTATTCAAGGATAATGTTCTTTATGTCGCGGCAGATAAATATCTCGGCCTTTACAACGGTGACAACGGTGAGATTATCGGCAGATATGATATGTCCAGCTATGGTACAGGCAATGCGGTCTTCACATTTGATGACAACAACAACGAGCTCATGATCCAGTCTGGTTCCCAGATCAGTATTTTCGATACGAAGACCTGGATGGAGACAGCCGACATCCTGAATGTCTATTGTTATCACCACGGCACCGACCGCTTCTACGTCTACTCATATGTCTTTAGTACCGAATGTACTCCCGGATACATCAAACACTATACGCTGGCTGATCTGATCGAGAAAGCAAAGCGCTATCTCCATGGCCACGAGCTTGATGAGGTGACCAAGACAAAGTACGGTCTCTGACAAGTCAGTTTTTCGAACACAAAAAAGCAGCCGGCAGTTAATTACTTCTGCCGGCTTTTATTCTTGGTCGGATCTTATATTAAGATCAGTTCCTTGGCTTATAGAATCTGTCGAAAAGTGAACCCTTAACGACATAGATATCATGCTCATCATCGGCTCTTACAGTGAGATAGTCGCCGACATCGCCCGAATAATACTTGTCTTCTGTCCATACCGTAAAAAGCTTTACGGGCTGCTCTAAGGGCTTCGCGAAAACGATGGCACTGCTTAATGTCCTTACGGTCTTCGCATATGCAAGAACCTTCTTGATCTCACCTGTTGCCCTGTTCTTTATTCTGGGCTCATATTCGAACTCTCTTGTGAATACGAAGTTCGTGAGCTGATAGCTGTTCAGGAGTTTATTCTCCTTGATAGGATAGATCTCGCCTTCGACACCGATCATGAGATATGCCTCATCATCGATAACTGTATCAACGTCTCCTTCAAGTGTTCTTATGTTGATGGGCGTGCCTGCCGGGAATACATCCGTAAGCTTGATGCAGCCCAAAGTCTGTGAGAGCTTCTCATAAGCCTTCCATGTGGAAGTGTTAAGCTTGGTGTGCTGCGCATAGATAACCAGGTATCTGTCGTAATACCACTCAAGACGCTCTTCAATAGTATCTCTTGCGGATTTTGTCAGGCAGTCCGGAAGGATCGTGCCGCCGGCTTTGAGCATGTGACCGCCGCCACCGCCGCCTAATCCTTCTGCAAGGAACGATGCGAGTTCATCTGCATGCACTTCCTTGGAACAGCTTCTGACAGAAAATTTAACTTCATAAGCACTTGCATAAAAAGCGACACAGACATTAACATTCTCAGTCTCAAGAGCGAAATCACTTATGACACCCAGAATGCAGGGATCGCAAGGCTCAGCTTCGATAACAAGATATTTGTTGCTCTGGTGATAATCGTAATTAAGGATGGCCTTGCCCGTTATCTGAAGTTCCTGAAGCGAGATGTTTGAATTGACCATCTCGGTAACGGTCGCCTTGTTGATGACAAGTGTATCCATCATATCGCGGTCAAGCGGGTGCGATACCTCCGATAATCTGTTGGTATCCGTGAAAAGGCCGTAGAAGAGTGCCGTCGCAAGAAGTCTGTTGTCATTAGGGAAAAGCCCTGCTTCCCTTATAAGGTTCCAGCATAGTGTGGCACAGCTTCCGACGTCACTTTTAATGTATGTGAGTGCACCGCTGAACGATGTGGACTTCTGGTGATGGTCAATGATCGCGATCTTCTTGGCCTTGGTCGAAGTGATATTCTTCTGTCCATACTGGCAGTCAACCGTGATAAGAAGGTCCGGTTCTTCCGCGAAAAAAGGCTCATATTCAACAGGTACCTGAAGCTCTCTTACCATGATCAGGAGATTGCTCTTCTTGATCTCGTTCCTGCCTCTGTAAATGAATCTTACTTTCTTACCATTCTGCTGGAAGAACCAATACATGGCATAGCCTGAAGCCAGCGCATCCGCATCGGGATTGTCGTGGCACTGAATTACAACTTTCTCGTAGTTTAAAAATTCCTTTAGATCCATGTGGCCTGCCTATGTTCCAGATTGTTCCTTATTGTAGCAGAATTCTTTTCGCTTTTGGGGCACCTCGGTATGTTGTAATCAAGTTGTCCTAATTTGTGCGGATCTGAAATCTGTTTGAAACCGGCCCTGAAGCCGATCCGGATCCGACTTAAAACCGGCCCAAAAATCCCGGCAATGTCCCAGTCCACTTTTGAGACAACATTTTTTCGAAAAATGTTGCATGAAAAGTTGCATTTGGGCGTTTTTCCACTTTTTTGACAACTTTTTTCGCGAAAATGTTGCATGAAAAGTGAACTGCCGGAAATAACCTTATAGGATTTCAAAAACACCCGTCAGATCAACGGTTTAACATTGTTAAAGTATGTCGATATACTCTCCTGCCAGCGCTTTATTCATGCTCCTTACAGCGCAGAACTTGCCGCACATAGAACACGTGTCCTCATGCTCGGGTGCCCTGTCGTCACGGATAGCTTTTGCGGTCTCAGGATCGATCGCGCATGCCCACTGTCCTTCCCAGTCAAACTTCCTTCTTGCTTTGGCCATCTTGTTGTCCTCGTCCATCGCATGCGGGATCTTTTTCGCGATGTCGGCAGCATGGGCAGCGATCTTGGATGCGATTATGCCCTGCTTTACGTCTTCGACATTAGGAAGTGCAAGGTGCTCTGCAGGTGTGACATAGCAGAGGAAAGCGGCGCCGGAAGCTGCTGCGATAGCGCCTCCGATAGCAGATGTGATGTGATCGTAGCCGGGTGCGATATCAGTAACAAGGGGTCCTAAGACATAGAAAGGCGCACCCATGCAGATGGACTGCTGGATCTTCATGTTCGCTTCGATCTGATCCATCGGCATGTGGCCAGGGCCTTCGACCATGACCTGAACGTCCTTCTCCCATGCGCGCTTGGTGAGCTCGCCAAGCCTTACGAGTTCTTCTATCTGGCATACATCGCTTGCATCAGCAAGGCAGCCCGGACGGCATGCGTCACCAAGAGAGATCGTGACATCATACTCACGGCAGATATCGAGGATCTCATCGTAGTATTCGTAGAACGGATTCTCTTCGCCTGTCATGCACATCCAAGCGAAGATCAAAGAGCCGCCTCTTGAGACGATATTCATCTCACGCTTGTGCTTCTTGATCTGATCGATCGTATGTCTCGTGATACCGCAGTGAAGTGTCACGAAGTCGACTCCGTCTTCAGCATGAAGTCTTACGACATCGATGAGATCTTTTGCAGTAAGTGTAGCTAAGTCTCTCTGATAGTGAATGACTGCATCGTAGACAGGGACAGTGCCGATCATGGCAGGACACTCGGATGTAAGCTTTCTTCTGAAAGGGATCGTATCGCCGTGTGATGAGAGATCCATGATCGCGTCAGCACCCATATCCACTGCTGCCTGGACTTTCTTCATCTCGATGTTGTAATCCTTGCAGTCGCGTGATACGCCTAAGTTAACGTTGATCTTTGTCCTTAACATCGAGCCGACACCTGAAGGCTTGATGCACTTGTGATTCTTATTCGCGCAGATCGCGACCTGGCCTTTGGAGACCCACTCCCTGATCTCTTCTTCAGTCCTGTATTCGCTTGCAGCAACAGCCTTCATCTCAGGTGTGATGATGCCTTTTCTTGCTGCTTCCATCTGTGTCTTGTATGTTCTTTCCATATCGGTTCTCCTTCAGATTTTGTATATTGTCTTTATGTCGTAGCCGTGATCCAGAGGGCCTCTCCCACGGCCGATATCAAACCCTGCGGCAATGGCTCCTGTTACATATTTCTTTGCTCTTTCAACGCTCTCCGGAACGCTCATGCCCTTGGCAAGATTACATGCTATTGCACTGGATAAAGTGCATCCCGTGCCGTGTGTGTTTTCGTTATCTATGCGCTCAGATGCGTACTCGAAAAATTCCCCTTCGTGATAGAGGATATCGTCCGCATTATCTTCGCCGTGACCGCCCTTAATGAGCACTGAGCAGCCGCCTTTTTCATATATCTTTCTGCACGCCTCATGCCTGTCAGATGATGATAATATCTTCATTCCGGCAAGCACTTCCGCTTCAGGGATATTGGGCGTTACAAGAGCCGATAACGGGAAAAGTTCCTTGACCAAAGCACTCACACTTTTGTTGTCTGAAAGTGCCGCTCCGCTCGTCGCGACCATCACGGGATCTGTCACCACATTCTTTGCATTGTAGTTAGAAAGTCTTTCAGCGATTACTCTTATGAGCTCTTCATCAGGCACCATTCCTATCTTCACGCTGTCAGGTCTTATGTCTTCGAAAACAGCATCGATCTGCTGTCTCAAGAACACAGGATCCGAGTTCTTTACAGAAGCGACACCGGTCGTATTCTGAGCTGTAAGTGCGGTGATGACAGACATTCCGTAGACTCCGTTCGCGAGCATTGTCTTAAGGTCGGCCTGTATCCCGGCGCCGCCTGAGCAGTCACTTCCGGCAATGGTTAATACCTTCTTCATCAGATCCCCCTTATCTCCATATATGCTTTTTTAAGATCCTCTGCTGCCATCTTCGGATCGTCAGCTTTCATGATCGCCGACACGGCGCAGACACCTGCGATATCAATGCCTTTGAGGACTCCGAGATTATCCTTGTTAAGACCTCCAATGGCATTTACAGGGATGGGAACAGCCTTCGTAATCGCATCCAGTGTCTCTGTTGAAGTGAGCACTGTTTTTACCTTTGTGGTCGTCGGATAGATAGCGCCGACGCCTAAGTAATCCGCACCATCTTCGTATGCTTTTACTGCCTTTTCGACAGTCTTTGCGGTGGCACCTAAGATCCTGCCCGGACCTATCAGTTCCCTTGCCATTCTTACCGGCATGTCTTCAGCGCCGACATGCACTCCTTCAGCACCTGAAGCAAGCATGACGTCGACCCTGTCATCGATTATCAGAGGCACGTTAAACTCTCTTGTTATCTCATGTACTTTGACAGCGAGATCTATGTATTCACCTGTGGTGCGGTTCTTTTCGCGCAGCTGGATCAAAGTGACTCCGCCTTCAAGTGCGAGGCGCACTCTTCTTAAGAATTCATCCTCTTCGTAAGGTGTGCTGTCGGTGATGAAATAAAGCGTCGGATTGATCTTTATCTCAGGCATGCTGATGGCATCAAGAAGCTTGACCATAAAGGTTCCGGAGCCCTTTGATGTACCTGCTGCTTCTCCGCATTTTTTGAAAAATCTGCATGCATCCTTAACACTTTGAAGTGTGTTCTCTCGCGCAAGATATGTCGCTATCACAGCGCCCGACATGCAGCCCGTACCGGTAACGGATGCGAGCTTTTCCGAGCCGCCTTTTACTTCCGTCAGAGTTCCTTCAAAGCCGATGATATCTGTCTTTCCGGTAGCGATAACGATCGCGTTTGTATCTGAGGAAAGATCTGTCACAGCCTGCTTCAAAAGAGCGCTGTCGATATCTTTTCCGGCATCAACACCTGCATCAGTATATGTGTCATCTGCAAGCGCTAAGATCTCTGATGCATTGCCTTTTATAACCGTGAATCTTCCTTCTTTAAGAAGCTCTCTGACAAATCTTTTTCGCAAAGCGGAACACGCGGTGCCTACTGCATCAAGTGTTACCGGAATCCCCATTCTATTTGCGGCCTTTAATGATATCTTCATAGACTCCATACGGACGTCTGTGATGTTGCCCGTATTAAGCAGTAACGATGATGCTGTCTTCGTTATCTCCTCAACTTCCAAAGGGTGCTCAGCCATAATAGGACTGGCACCCAGAGCAAGGATCGTATTTGCGGTCTGGTTGATCGAGATCGGATTGGTTATGCAATGGATCAGGCAGTTGTGTCGTGTGCGGTTTTCTTCCATAAAACGCCTCCAGCTATGATCCTGTGCTGCATCTTCTTAAGCACGCCCGTATGCTGCAGTCTGTAAAGAAGGATAAGCGCGATGCTTCCTCCGATGAGCGTTCCGCAGATGAATGAAGGCACATAGAAGAACCATCCCAGGCCCTCTCTTCCGCATATAAATGCCATAACGGGATATGACACTATCGCACCGATTATTCCGGTTCCGATGACTTCACCAAGCACTGCTGCCCAGATCTTTCCTTTTGAGACTTTATATAAGATTCCTGAAAGCAAAGCCCCGAAAACCGCGCCAGTCAAAGCGAGCGGCGGAATGCCCATCACACACATCCTTATGATGCCGATAAGAAGCGCCACCAGGAACGCATCAACAGGTCCCAGTAAAACAGCCGCTGTGATGTTGATGAGATGCGCCATCGGGCACATTCCCTCGATCCTCAAAAGCGGTGAGATCACAACACCGATCGCGATCAAAAGCGCCATTACTGCAAGTCTTAACACATTGTATCTTTTCATCTTCTGCTCCTTTGCAAAACACGAAAAAAGGGAGCCGCCTGATCTAGGCAACTCCCTTTCAAAACACTTCAATGTTAAGCATCCCTACGTTGGCATTATCCAAATCAGGTTCTCGGTCGAAGGTCACACCTTCCTCTCAGCCTGTATACAAGCTCCCGTTTCCGTATTCTATTTTTCGAGAAGAAGATTACACTAACAATAACAGAACTTCAAGTATTAATTGTCCCATTAATCGAAGAACATATGTTTGTATAAGTGGTAAAATAGTATTGGTACGGCCTGCTGGTCGGCGTCGTCTCCCTGTTGCTGAAACTATTTGCGTATCTGGACTCCAGATATAAGCGCAAATAAAAACCTCACCCAAGACTGCCTTCCTGAGGTGAGGTAGAAAGTATCTTACATCGGAAGCAGCCGTCTCTGCAGACCGTGCTTCCTGAAATAATTTTAACATCGGACTTCATGCCAGTCAACGAAAGACTTCGAAACTGTCCTAATAACCGGATCAAGCCTACCTTGCTACATGATTATTCTTGTCGTATATTCTTATTGTTTATTGAAAACTAAGGGGATAATTATATGCGTTTCAAAAAAGCAATTTCCGTAATCACAGCTGTATTTGTTATGACCGGCTGCATCTGCTCCTGCGCTAAGAAAGACGGCGCACACATTCCGCACCGCTTTGCATCTGCCGAAGAAGGCCGCGAATTAATGCTCGCAAATAATGAGAACTATTACGACCATTTCTCGCAGAACGATCTCGACTTCAAGATGCAGAAAGACGGCGCGACCATGGAAGAATATAAGGCTTTTGCCGCAGAACAGGTGTTGGATTTCTCGGGATTCGAGAAGTCTTTTATCAACCGCCGCATCAGGAACATCGAGAAGATACTTGATAAGAACGGCTATAAGCTGCCGGAACTTGAAGAGATCGTGTTCATCAAGACCACAATGAAAGAAGAGCTTGGTGCTTCAGGTTATACGCATGGCACACAGATCTATCTGAACTCGACTGTCATCGCGACATACTCTTTTATGAGCATTTTCCCGGATACCGCTCAGCTGGCAGATGCGCTGATATGTCACGAGCTCTTCCATTGCCTCACAAGGAACAATCCAGAATTCAAAAAAGACATGTATTCCCTGATACATTTCACTGTCTGCGATAAGGATTTTGAGCTGCCTGACAGTGTTTTCGAATACCACATTACGAACCCTGATGTTGAACATCACGATTCGTATGCGACTTTCATCATAGACGGAAAAGAAGTTAAGTGTTTCACTGATTTCATCACCACGAAGCACTTTAAAGAGGCGCAGTCGACCTTCTTCGCCTGCGACGAGACAGCGCTCGTTCCTATCGATGGCACTGACATCTATTACACACCCGCGCAGGCTTCCAACTTCGATGAGGTATTCGGCAAGAACACCGGTTATGTTAATGACCCCGAAGAGTGCCTGGCAGACAACTTCTCATACGCGCTCGTTTATGGCATTGAGGGAAGGGACAAGCAGGGTTATCCGAATCCCGAGATCATTCAGGGGATCTTGGATTACCTGAAGAAATAACTGCCCCCGGCTTTCCGTCACTGGTGATGTAATTTCCGAGTGATTTTATGTCGAAAATTACATAAATCGGCTTTTTTGTGTAACTTTTGCCACTTTTTTCGGAGAAAATTACACAAGCCGCCAGGCGAACTTAAGACCTTCCTAATCTGTACTTGAAATCGTCATATCCAAAGTCTGTGAGCTTCTCGAAAACACCGTCTGCCCCAAGCTTATAGATGTCAGGCAGAGGTATGCCGTTAAAGGTGTTGTTCTTGCATGTCGTATAGATCGCCATGTCACCGAAGATAAGCATGCCGCCTGCTTTAAGTTCATGGTCAAAACTATAGTCCCCTATAACGTCTCCTGAGAGGCACGTAGGGCCTGCGAGGCGGTAAGAGTATTGTTTTGAGGAATCGCTTGCAGCGTCCAAAAGAGGCGGCATGTAGGGCATCTCAATGACATCCGGCATGTGGCATGCAGCGCTCGAATCGAGGATCGCGATCTTTATGCTGTTATTCTCGACAATATCGAGTATGCGCGTCATGAAATAACCTGCATTTAATGCGACAGCTTCGCCGGGTTCAAGGTAGACCTGAACGCCCCATTTTTCGCGCGCATAGATAAGAAGTTTCTCAAGCATCGCGATATCGTAATCAGGCTTTGTAATGTGATGACCGCCGCCCATGTTAAGCCACTTCATCGAAGGAAGAATGTCGCCGAACTTCTCTTCGACTGCCTTTAACGTGATCTCCAAAGCATCTGAATCCTGCTCGCAGAGAGTGTGGAAATGAAGGCCGTCGAGCAAAGCCAGAAGGTCAGGTGTCATCTCCTTATCCCAGACCCCGCGCGTAACGCCAAGGCGGCTGCCCGGAGCGCAGGGATCGTAGATCTCGTGGCCTTCCTGCGTGGAACATTCAGGATTGATCCTAAGACCAATGCTCTTGCCGTTTTCCTTGGCAAGCGCGCCGAACTTCGCAAGCTGGTGGATGGAATTAAAAACGATGTGATCAGCATACTTAAGGAGCTCATCGAATTCGTCATCCCTGTATGCGGCACAGAAGACGTGAACCTCGCCTTCAGGCATCTCTTCCTTGCCGAGACGCGCTTCATAAAGACCGCTCGCCTCAGTGCCTGAAAGATAACCTGAAAGCAAAGGATAGAAATCGTAATTGGAGAACGCTTTCTGCGCCAGAAGGATCTTACATCCCGTGTGAGACATCACAGAGGAGAGCACCTCTGCGTTATGCAGAAGTCTCTTCTCATCGATGACATAACAGGGCGTTTTCAAAGCCTTGATTCCGTCACCGTCAATAACTGATGTAAGTCCTTCAAATATATGGTTCATGATCATTCAACCAGTACAGGTGTGTGTGTTTCTCTCTTGGGAAGGCCGTACTTATCGAGTGCTTCGATGAACGGATCCGGATCGAATTCTTCAACTGTGTGAACGCCCTTTTCGGTCCACTTGCCAGTAAGGAGCATCATGGCACCGCACATGGCAGGAACGCCTGTCGTGTAGCTGATTGCCTGGCTCTCGACTTCCTTGTAGCACTCCTGGTGGTCGCAGACATTGTAGATGTAATATGTCTTGTCCTGACCGTCCTTCTTGCCCGTGAAGATGCAGCCTATGTTTGTCTTGCCGTGTGTGCGGGGACCGAGGCTTGCAGGGTCAGGAAGAAGTGCCTTCAGGAACTTGATCGGGACGATCTCGTGGCCCTCGAAGTTTACGGGTGTTGTGGAGAGCATGCCGACATTTTCGAGACATTTCATGTGTGTAAGGTAGCTCTGGCCGAAAGTCATGAAGAAGCGGATGCGCTTTACTTCAGGGATGTTTACGGCAAGAGACTCAAGCTCTTCATGGTGAAGAAGATACATGTCCTTGGGGCCTACTGAATCGAAGTCGTATTCTCTCTTGATGCTCATAGCAGGGATCTCGACCCACTTGCCATTCTCGATGTAGCTGCCCGGTGCGGATACTTCACGGAGGTTTACTTCAGGGTTGAAGTTGGTAGCGAAAGCATAGCCGTGATCGCCGCCGTTGCAGTCTAAGATATCGATGGTATCGATAGTGTCGAATTCGTGCTTTTTCGCATATGCGCAGTAAGCCTGAGTAACGCCGGGATCGAAGCCGCAGCCGAGGAGCGCGGTAAGACCTGCCTGCTCGAACTTCTCCTTGTATGCCCACTGCCAGCTGTAATCGAAGTAAGCAGAGAAGCCCTTCTCCTTGCATCTCTTCTCATAGATAGCGCGCCATTCCGGATCGTCTGTATCCTCAGGCTCGTAGTTTGCTGTATCCATGTAATTGACGCCGCAGATAAGGCATGCATCCATGATCGTAAGATCCTGATAAGGAAGTGCGATATTCATTACGAGATCAGGCTTATAAGAATTGATGAGGTTTACGAGTTCATCAACCTTGTCAGCATCGACCTGAGCTGTTGTTACGACAGTCTTCGTCTTGCCTTTAAGCGCCTCTGCAAGAGCGTCGCACTTTGACTTTGTACGGCTTGCGATGCAAAGCTCCGTGAAGACATCATCTGCCTGACAGCATTTTCTGATCGCAACATTTGCGACACCGCCACATCCGATTACTAATACTCTGCTCATTTTCGTATCTCCTTATTTATTGATTGAAAGAATTAATTCTCTTAATACCTTGCACGCAACAGCCGTGGATGCGCCGCTCTGATCTAACATCGGTGCGAGTTCGTTGATGTCTGCTCCGACGATATTTGTCCCGCTTACCGTAATGATGGCATCAAGAAGCTTCGGGAAATCAACGCCGCCTGCTTCAGGTGTGCCCGTACCGCAGAAGACAGCAGGATCAAGGCAGTCCAGATCGATCGTGAAGTACACCGGAGTGTTGTTCTTCTTAAGTTCTTCGCAGACTTCGGAAAGCCCGTCAAAACTGAACTTGTGCATATCCGTGTGTTCCTTTGCGAAAAGAAATTCCTCACGCTCACCGCTCCTTATGCAGAACTGGTGGATCTTATTATCGCCTACAAGATCAAAGCATCTTCTGATGACGCACGCGTGGCTGAGCCTGGCACCGAGATAATCGTCTCTTAAGTCTGCGTGTGCATCGAAGTGAATGATCTGAAGATCAGGATACTTCTCGAAAACAGCCTTTACCGCACCATAAGTTACCAGGTGCTCACCGCCGATCATGAGAGGAAGCTTGCCGTCATTTAAGATCGTTCTTGTCTGCTCTTCGATATCATTAAGCGCTGCTTCGGGAAGACCGAAGGAGAGCTCTAAGTCTCCGCAGTCAAAGACTTTTCGATCCAGAAGATCCTTGTCCTGATAGGGGCTGTAAGTCTCTATTCCAAAGCTCTCGTGACGGATGGCGCTGCTACCGAATCTCGCACCGGGCCTGAAGCTCGTCGTGGAGTCAAATGGTGCTCCGAAGAGAACGATCCCGGACTCCTCATATCCGCTGTCGCAGCCGATAAATGTCTCTACATTCTTATTCACGATTCCACCTCCATCAGCATCTTTTCGAGATATGCAGGAAGATAGAATGAACCTACATGAAGCTTTGTCGTGTAATACTTTGTGCTTAAGTGCAGGCTCTTCCAGCGCTCCTCATCAAAGTCATTGATCGGATGATACTTCTTGCTCGCGAATCCGAAAAGCCAGTAGCCGGCAGCATATGTCGGGATGTGTGCCTGATATACACGGCTTATCGGGAACGTGTTAACGATCCTCTTGTGGCTTCTCTGCATTGCCTCGGCATCGTGCTTGTAGAAAGGGCTTCCCTGCTGGTTTACCATGATGCCGTCGCTTCTTAAAGCGTTATAGCAGATGCCGTAGAACTCTCTCGTGAAGTAACCTTCGGAAGGACCGAACGGATCGTTGGAGTCTACTATGATGAGATCGTATTCATCTGTTGAACGTCTTATGAATCTGAGCGCATTATCAAAGTAGATATGCACACGTGTATCGTCCAGCTTGCATGCGTTTTCGGGAAGGTATGTGCGGCACGCTTCGATAACCTGTGGATCCATCTCGACTAAGTCGATACGCTTTACGTTGTCGTATCTTGTCAGTTCCTTAACGACACCGCCGTCTCCCGCACCGATAACGAGTACATCCTGAACGTTGGGATGAACAGACATCGGGATGTGAGTGATCATCTCATTGTAGATGAATTCATCACGCTCTGTAAGCATTACATCACCATCCAGAGCAAGGACCTTGCCGAACTCAGGAGTATCGAAAATATCGATCTGCTGATAGTCGCTCTTGCTCGAATAAAGATGTCTCGTGACGCGGAGACTGTGTCTTACGTCAGGTGCGTGATATTCACTGAACCATAGATTCATTCGCGATATACCTCCTTATACCAGAACGTTAATGTTGTTGATGTCCGGATCCTCGGAACCCGTCATGGAACAACCCTTCGCCTTAGCGTACTGAATGTAATCGATAATGTCTTTTGTGATCCTCTCGCCAGGTGCCAGGATCGGGATTCCCGGCGGATAGCACATAACGAACTCGCTGCAGACAAACCCTGAACTCTCGTTGATCGGGATGCTCTTCTTCTGTGAATAGAAAGCTTCCTGCGGGCTGCATACGACTTCAGGATCGATATACTCCTGGCTCAAAAGTCCGTCCGGATCTTTCTTGTATCTTCTCTTGATCTCAGCCAGAGCGCTTACGAGTCTCTCGAGCTCCTGCATTCTGTCGCCGATCGAGAGATATGCGAGGATGTTTCCGATATCACCGAACTCGATCTGGATATCGTATTCGTCTCTTAAGATGTCGTAGACTTCGATTCCCGCAAGTCCGATATCTCTTGTGTGTACACTCAATTTCGTAGGGTCGAAGTCGAAAATCGAATCGCCGTTGATAAGCTCTCTGCCGTAAGCATAATATCCTCCGACAGCGTTGATCTCTTCTCTTGCATACTCAGCCATCTCTATGACCTTACGGAAGACTTCCTTGCCTCTGAGCGCCAGGTTACGGCGGCTTATATCAAGGCTGGACATGAGAAGATAGCTTCCTGATGTCGTCTGTGTAAGGTTAATGATCTGTCTGACGTGTCTCTCATTTACATTCTCGCCGATAAGAAGAAGGCTCGACTGTGTAAGGCTTCCGCCTGACTTATGCATGGATACTGCTGCCATATCGGCACCAGCGCGCATGGCGGATACCGGCATGTTCTCACCGAAGTAAAAGTGTGTGCCGTGTGCTTCGTCTGCAAGGCAGAGCATTCCGGCATCGTGAGCCATCTTTACGATGGCGCGCAGATCGCTGCAGATACCGTAATAAGTAGGATTGTTGACAAGTACTGCAACTGCATCAGGATGCTCTGCAATAGCCTTCCTTACGTGTTCACGGCTCATGCCGAGAGAGATACCCAGGCGGCGGTCAACATCCGGATTAACATAGACCGGGATAGCGCCGCAGAGGACCAGAGAGTTGATGACGCTTCTGTGCACGTTTCTCGGGAGGATGATCTTATCCCCCTGCTTGCAGCAGGAAAGCACCATGCTCTGCACGGAACTTGTCGTGCCTCCTACCATGAGAAAAGCATGCTTTGCGCCAAATGCATCAGCAGCCAGAAGCTCAGCATCACGGATGACCGATACCGGATGGCACAGGTTATCCAAAGGCTTCATGCTGTTTACATCGACACCAACGCACTTCTCGCCGAGAAATGCCGTGAGCTCCGGGTTGCCCTTACCGTGCTTGTGACCCGGAACATCGAATGGAACAACTCTCATCTCACGGAATCTTTCAAGAGCCTCGTAGATAGGCGCCCGTGTCTGATCCAGTTCTATTTTTTCCATCTTCCACCTCAAACAAAAAACGCAAGCTGTAATTACACAACTTGCGTCTTGGATTAACTAGTTCTTATGTCCCATAAAGGTGTATACAACACCGCTATGGCTAATACCCAGTATATAGAGTCTATATAGCAATACTACTTTTACTACTCTTATTGACCATTTCACAAGTCTGCGTAAGAATACGCATTTCGGTTATAAAGTAACCAACTTATAAAACTGAGCTTTTAACTCAATCAATAGATCGGTGACCCGATCATCGGCAGTGGACCCGGCTGTCCGTATGGCCTTAACTCCTTCAGGGAGTGGTCCGTAAATCACTTTAGACTCTGATTAAACATCGTCTATACTTGATATTTATTTGTCTTTTAAGACTCGGTCATTATACAAGGTGGTGGTATAAACGTCAATAAATTCGGGGCTTTCTCAACGATATTTTGTGGTCAGGCGGCATTTGCTCTTTCACCCTTATATTTCAGGCATTGCACATAGCTTCTATATCTGGTCGTGTGTAATTTTTACTCTTTTTCCGGGGCGAAAATTACACAAAAACGCTGATTTATGTAATTTTTGGTCATTTTTGATCAAAAAATTACATACGAGACTGCCCACCAGCGAAAACAACGTCTGATATGTCGCCAATTAAAAAGCCTTTCTCAACTAGTTGCGCGTGAATCATGGTTTCCACCGCCAAGTTAAAAGACCTTTGCAACTAGTTAATTTGCCGCAGGCAAATTACTGTTCGTACGTTGCAAAGGTCTTTTATTCTTGGCGCTCCAAGCAGGAATTGAACCCGCATCTGCGGTACCGGAAACCGCCATTCTATCCATTAGACTATTGGAGCATCTAAGTGATTATACTTTATCCGTTTCAGGATTGTCAGTAACAGACCGGTTATCATTAAGTATCTTAAGTAGTGCGACGATCTCTGATACCGTCTTGTCCTGCTTTACGGAAGAGGGCTTGAAAAGCATGTAAGGCATGGATCCTGTGGCATTGATGTTTACGCGTGCACCGTAGAACTTGTCACGCATGAGAGCACCGAATGCCTGCATGTCGATCTGAAGATTCTGATTGAGGTAAAGTCTTACACCGGCATTCTTAATTGAGGCTTTGGTAAATCCTAATTTGCCTGCGATCGAGCGGATGAGCGAGATGCCTGAGAGAATATATACTTCAGAAGGTGCGTCGCCGTAACGGTCGGTAACTTCGTCGATAAAGTCACTATAGGATTCGTAGTCTGAGATGTCGCCGATACGTCTGTAGCAGCTCATCCTGGCAGCCTCGTCCTGGATATATGAAGCAGGAATATATGCATCGTAATCAACTTCGACTGAGAAGCCGTCTGTGGAAGCATCAGCGTGACCTGTGATGAGATCAGTATCAAGAACTTCGTCTTTTCCGGACTTAAGAAGGCGGACTTCCTCATCAAGCAAACGGCAGTATAGCTCATAACCGATAACATCCATCTGGCCGTGCTGTTCGGCGCCAAGGAGGCTTCCTGCACCACGCACTTCAAGGTCACGCATGGCGATTCTTACACCGGAACCTAATTCAGTGAATTCACGCAGAGCATTAAGTCTTTTCGAAGCTTCCTCATTAAGAGGCGCATCGGCATTATAAGTGATGTATGCGTAAGCCTGTCTGTCAGATCTGCCTACACGGCCCTTGATCTGGTAGAGCTGTGAGAGGCCGAAGCGGTCGGCATTTTCGACGATGAGAGTGTTGACGTTAGGCATGTCGACGCCGTTTTCGATGATGGTCGTGCAGACGAGGATGTCGTACTTGCCTTCGATGAAGTCTGAGACAACAGCTTCAAGACCGTTCTCGGGCATTTGGCCGTGAGCATAAGTGACGCGGACACCGGGCATGGATTTTGCGAGGAGATCTGCGACTTTGTCGATGTCGGATGTGCGGTTATAAAGATAGAAGATCTGGCCGCCTCTTGCGATCTCACGCATGCAAGCCTGTGTGATTATCTGCTCGTCGTAACCTAAGACGTAAGTCTGGACGGCACGTCTGTTGAAAGGCGCTTCCTCAAGGACCGAGATGTCACGGATGCCTGAAAGCGACATGTGGAGAGTTCTCGGGATAGGTGTTGCCGACAATGAGAGCACGTCGACATCTGTCTTCATGGACTTGATCTTTTCCTTGTGGTTAACACCGAATCTCTGCTCCTCATCGACTACGAGAAGTCCCAGATGGGGCGGTTTGACATCGTTCGAGAGGACTCTGTGCGTACCAATGATTACGTCGATCTTGCCGTTCTTGATGTCCTGAAGATTCTGTTTTATCTGTGCCTGTGAGACGAATCTCGAGAGCAGGCAGACGTTTACGGGGAAGTCCTTTACCCTGTTTATGAAGTTCTCGTAATGCTGCTGGGCAAGAAGCGTTGTCGGAGCAAGGAGGATCGCCTGTCTGCCGTTCATTACCGCCTTGAAGATCGCCCTGAAAGCGACTTCGGTCTTGCCGAATCCGACGTCTCCGCAAAGAAGCCTGTCCATCGGCTTCTCGGATTCCATGTCAGCCTTGATCTCGTGAATTGCACGGAGCTGGTCATCAGTCTCCACGAACGGGAATCTGTCTTCAAAGAGCTTCTGCTGCTCGTCGTCGGGAGCGCAGGCAAAGCCTTTGTTGACGCTTCTTGCAGCGTAGATCTTGAGAAGATCGTATGCGACTTTCTTGATGGCTTCCCTGGCTTTTGATACCGAGCGCTTCCACTCGTCTCCGCCAAGCCTTGAGAGCTTGGGTTCCTTCTCGCCCGGACCTACGTATTTCTGGAGCGAATCCAGGTTCTCCGGAAGGATGTAGAGTGTCTCGCCCTTTGCGTATGTAAGCTTTAAGTAGTCCTTGCGGATGTCGCCGACCTTCATGTTGATAAGGCCTTCATAACGGCCGACACCGTGGGTATCGTGTACTACATAATCGCCGGGATTGATCTCGCTGAAGAACTTGATCCTGTTGCCGCCCTTCTTCTTTTCGGGGCGTTTCTGCTCAGCACCGTAAAGCTCCTGCTCACCAAGGATCGTGATGCCGAGCTTAGGATATGTGAAGCCTGCCGGAAGCGGCGCGTCGATTATGTCTGTGACGCACTCGTGATCAGCAAGACGCTCTTTGAGCTGCTCGTAGCGTCTGCCATGATGGGCAACAAGATATACTTCCGGATTGGTCTTGATAAGCGCCGCAAGCTCTTCCGCACGGCCCGAAAAGTTGTCTGCCGGAAATCCCGACACTGTATAAGTAACGCCGCCCGGCAAACCGTTGCCGGAAGACTGGAACATGGACAATGTAACAATGTTATCGAGGTTATCCAGGGCCACCATGAGCTTGCTGATGTTGACCATTGCAGATGGAGAGCACGTCGGCGCGATGCCGATCTCAAAAGAGTCGCGGCATCTCTGGGCATACTCGCCTGCGTAAGCATTCAGGCGGGCATCGACATCGACCATCTCGTCGACGAAGAACACGACATCTTTGCCGTCAACATAGTCTAAGACCGTGCCGAAATCATTCAGGATGATGCCTATCCATCTGCTGATGCCGGAAGGCTCGATTCCGTTCCTGATCTTCTCCGCGTCACCTGTCGCCGTCCTGGAGAGGAGCTCGGCTGCACGCCTTACTTCCCTTGTGGCAGTGTTCATTTTCGAGATATCTTCCTGCACACGCGAGAGGATAAGATCTGCCATGGCATCTCTCTTATCCTCAGGGAAGGCATAGATCGTTGCCGGAACCACAACCGTCTCTTCAAGCTGGCCGGTCGACCTCTGTGTCTCTCTGTCGAATGTCTTTATCTGATCTATCTCTGTATCGAAAAAGCTGACTCTGACAGGCTCTGTGTAAGAAGGCGAAAAGACATCGACGATGTCGCCCCTCACAGAGAACTCGCCCTTTTCCATTACCTGCGGGACATTCTCGTAACCGTTAAGAAGAAGCATCGAGATAAGCTCATCGCGCTCCATCTCTCCGCCTACTTTAAGATCTATTATCCTCCTGGCGAAAACCTTCTTCGGTTCGTACTTGTTAAGAAGTGCTCCGGCAGTTATTACTGCAGCCCCGTAATCGCCTCTGACGAGCTCTGAGAGAGCCGCCGCCCTCATATGTTCTAATTCCCTGGACGAAGCCTCAGCACTGACGAGAGACAATTCTGAGGGCGTCAGGAGGGTAACCGGGCTGTCTGTAAATGCCGCACAGTAAGATGCGGTCGTCCTCGCCCTGGCGCTGTCCGGCTCGATGAATACTGCCTTACGGCCTTCAAGCCTTGCCAAAGCCATGGCAACATAGACCTTCTGCTCAGCGCAAAGGCCTGTGATATTAAAATGTTTCCCTGTCTTAAGACTGGAGGAAAAGCCGGAGACGAGCTCACTGTCGGTCTTGATCTTCGATAAGAGCTCTGAGAGCCTGTTATCCATTAGAGATTATCTCCTCAATTGCCTCACAGGCTTTAACAAAAGCATCGTTCATCATCTGCCGCTCGTCTTGAGGCACTTCAGAAAGAACGTAATTTACAAGCTCCCAGTGCTCAGGCACCGGACCTGTGCCGATCCTTACACGCGGGAACTCCTCAGTGCCCATAAGCTGGATGACTGATCTCATGCCGTTATGCGTTCCGGCACTGCCCTTGGGTCTTACCCTGATAGTGCCCTTTGCAATATCGATATCGTCGTAAACGGTGATGATGTTCTTCGGCGGAACCTTATAGAACTTGGATATCTCGACCAGGCACTCACCGGAATTGTTCATGTAAGTGGTGGGCTTTATGATGATGACATCCTGTCCCTTGATCTTTCCTTTGCCCCAAAGGCCCTTGTACTTCTCTTTTCCGAGAAAAATGCCATGCTTATCCGCGAGCATATCCACAGCGAGATAGCCCATATTGTGCCAGGTATAAATATACTGTTTTCCCGGATTACCGAGTCCGGCTACTATCCACATGGCAAACCGTCCGTGATATATCAGACTTCAGAACGTCTGTCGTCAAGTCTTATATAATTCTCGCCTCTCATGCGGCTCTTGTCAGCAACCCAGTTCTCTTTGTTAAGCTGCTTGGATCTTCCGATACCGAGTGAAAGCGCAGGAACGTCAGAAGTGATCGTGGAACCGGCTGCGATATAGCAGTCCTTTCCAAGTACAACGGAGGATACGATATTGGAGTTGCCTCCGATAAATACGTTGTCCTCGATCGTACATCCGATCTTGTCCTGACCGTCAAAGTTACAGGTAACGGTACCGCATCCGAAGTTAACGTTACGGCCGACCTTGGAGTCACCGATATAAGTAAGGTGACGGGCTCTTGTATATTCTCCGATATCAGAACCCTTGACCTCGACATAAGCACCGAGAGTAACATGATCGTCGATCTTGCACTCAGGTCTGATGTGGGTATAAGGTCCGATACGGCAGTCCTTGCCGACAGTGCTTGAAGAAACGATAGAGTTATCTACGACCGTACCGTCTCCGATATCAGAGCAGTCGATTCTCGTATTCTCTCCGATGATGCAGTCCTCACCGATATTAGTGTTGCCGATAAGGGTCGTGCCGGGAAGGATTACTGTATCCTGTCCGATCTCGACTGCATAGTGGATCCATGTGGCATTGGGATCTACGATCTCTACGCCGTTCTTCATGTGGCGCTCCAAGATCCTTCTGTTCATGATGGACCTTACCTGAGCGAGCTGGATCCTGTCATTGACGCCCCTTGTATCATCAAAGTCGCAGATTACCGCACCTACCGTAAATCCGTCATTGATGAGGATTCCGATAGTATCCGTGAGGTAATACTCCTTCTGAGCGTTATTGGCACCGATCCTTCCCAAAGCGGAAATAAGGAGAGGTGTCTTGAAGACATACATTGAAGAATTGATCTCTTTAACCTTAAGCTCTTCTTCAGTGCAGTCCTTGTGTTCCACGATCTTGAGAACGTTGCCGTCCTCGCCTCTGATGATCCTTCCGTAACCCGTAGGATCGTCTGCTTCAGCCGTGATAAGGATAGCTGCGCAGTTGGAAGAAGCTGAATCGAACGCATCAAGAGCCTTCTTGATCGTATTGGCAGATACCATCGGGCAGTCACCCGGAAGAACGATCGTAAGACCGTCTCTGCCTTCCAGGAAAGGAGCTGCCTGCATAACTGCGTGGCCTGTTCCTCTCTGCTCTTCCTGAAGCACGTAAGCGACATTCTCGCCCAATACGCTTCTGATCTCAGCCTGTGCTTCACCAACTATATATACCTGATCCTGGCAGCCTGCCTCCTGAAGGGCATCAGCTACCCACTGGATGATCGGTTTGCCCGACACCTGGAACACGACCTTGGAGTGCTTGGACTTCATTCTCGTGCTTTTTCCTGCCGCCATAACAACCGCACTAATTTCCATATTCCGACCTCTGAAATAATTGATTTGGGATTTACCCCCGACATTATAGCAAATCTTTATATCTTATTAAATGAGAAGCCCTGCACTTTATAGGACAAAGTGCAGGGACTTGTAATTCTTTTATATAGCGCCCGAAAACGCTGTGACGACGGTATCCCGCTTTATCAGAGACCCTCTACGGAAGCGATTGCCGCACGCATATTTGCCTCAGATTTCTTGAGGAGCTGGTACTCTTCGTCAGTAAGACGCATGTCGATGATCTTATCAACGCCGTTAGCACCGATAAGTGCAGGAACGTCGAGTGTTACACCGCTGATGCCGTACTCACCGTTAAGTCTTGTGGATACTGTTCTGATCGTATGCTCATCTTCTGTGATGCTTCTGAGGAGTGTTGCAGCACTTACAGCGATACCGTTGAATGTAGCGCCCTTGAGCTTGATGATCTCTGCACCGGAAGACTTTGTCTTCTGAGCGATCTCATCCTTAACGTCCTGACCAAAAGGTACGCCGATTGCATCTGCATACTCGTCAATGGACATACCTGCTACGTGTGTGTGGCTCCATGCAGGGAACTGTGTCTCGCCGTGCTCGCCGAGGATATAACCATGAACGTTTCTAACGTCAACGCCGAGCTTTCTGGAGATAAGGACTCTGAAACGTGCAGAGTCGAGGTTTGTACCTGAACCGATGATCATATTTGAAGGAAGTCCGGACCACTCTGCAACCTTATATGTAACGAGGTCACAAGGGTTGGAGATAACCATGATGACACCCTTGTTGTAGTGCTCCATGATGCTATCTGTGATAACGTGAGCAAGCTTTACGTTCTTCTTAGCAAGGTCAAGTCTTGTCTCGCCTTCTTTTCTGGGAATGCCTGCTGTGATGATGATGCAGTCTGCATCCTTAACATCGCTGTAGTCACCTGCGTGAATATACATATCGCCGATGAACGGAAGTCCGTGGCTGATATCCAGAGCCTCACCAAGAGCCTTTTCCTTATTGACATCAATAAGAACGAGCTCAGAGCAAAGCTGCTGCATTGCGATAGCGAAAGCTGTTGTTGATCCTACTGCACCTGCGCCGATGATAGCGACTTTGGTTCCTTCTTGCTTATACATAACTCATATGCCCCCTTTTGTAGCAATACGAATGATATCAAGAACACCTATTCAAATAAAGTCATTATTCGTTAGGATTTTTACCTAAAATTTGCACTTGGAATAACCTCTGAAAGTGTAATTTGATAATTTGATAATCAAAGTTTCTCCAATAAATACGGGCTTTCGGGCGGTTTTGTCTCATTCCTTTGATAAATATCAAATAAAAGCGGCGAAGGGATGTACCCTACGCCGCCTCGTTTTGTATGTTTTGCCAGTTCTGAAAGATCAGATCTCCTGAGGGAGCTCCAATGTTCTCTCCGCATTGAGCTTGCTACAGAGTTCAACGAACTTATCAAGCGCTACGCCCTGAAGCTGCTTGTTAGAGCCTCTTACATTAACAGATACTGTGTTCTCAGCAGCTTCCTTATCACCTACGACGAGGATATAAGGATCCTTCATCTGCTTGAATCTCTTGATCTTGTCTCTCATGTTGACGTCTGTTAAGTCAGATTCGACTCTTACGCCGGCCTTAGTGAGAGCATCAGCAACCTTCTGTGCATATTCGTTGTGCTCAGGTCTGATCGGTACGACAGCAACCTGATAAGGGTTGAGCCAGAACGGGAATGCGCCCTTGAAGTGCTCTGTGATGATGCCGATAAAGCGCTCGAAAGAACCGAAGATGGCTCTGTGGATGACGATAGGCATCTTCTGAGCGCCGTCCTTGTCGACGAATGTAAGCTCAAAGTTATGAGGGAGCTGGAAGTCGAGCTGGACTGTACCGCACTGCCACTCACGTCCAAGAGCATCCTTGATCTGAAGGTCGATCTTCGGGCCGTAGAACGCGCCGTCGCCTTCGTTGATCTCGTAATTGCCCTCACCATACTTCTCGTCGAGAATGGCCTTCAGAGAGGCTTCTGCAGCGTTCCAGGACTCGATATCGCCCATGAAGTCGTCAGGTCTTGTGGAGAACTCTGCTCTGTATGTGATGCCGAATGTCTTGTAGATCTCGTCTGCAATAGCGATAACGTCCTTGATCTCGTCCTTGATCTGGTCAGGTGTAACAAATGTATGGTCGTCATCCTGACGGAACTCCTGAACTCTGAAGAGACCGTTCATCTGGCCTGACTTCTCCTTACGGTGGAGAACGTCATACTCGCTGTAACGGATAGGAAGTTCCTTATATGAGTGCATCGTGCGCTTGTAGGACATCATGGCGTTAGGGCAGTTCATTGGCTTTGCGGCCATTGTGTCTTCTGCCTCTACGGAATAACTCTCGGGAGCTTCTTCGCCGTTAACTGCGTCTGTAGCATTTACACCCTTTGTGATACCGGGAACGATGAACATGTTGTTCTGATAATGTGCCCAGTGACCGGAGATGAGCCAGAGCTTCTTATTGTTGATAAGAGGTGCGGAGATCTCTGTGTAGCCGTGTGCATTCTGGATCTCTCTGGAATACTTCATGAGCTCCTGATAAAGGATCCAGCCCCTGGGGAGCCAGTAAGCCATACCGGGTGCTGTCTCACGGAACATGAACAGGTCAAGAGCTGTACCGATCTTCTTGTGATCTCTCTCCTGAGCTTCCTTAAGCCAGGCGAGGTGAGCCTTGAGCTCGTCCTTTGACGGGAAAGCGAAAAGATAGATTCTCTGAAGCTGATCTCTCTTCTCATCGCCTCTCCAGTAAGCACCTGATACATTCTTGATCTTGAATGCAGCGCTAAAGAGTTCCTGTGAATTATCGACGTGAGGACCACGGCAAAGATCAACGTAGTCATCACCTGTGTAATATATTGAGATTGTCTCATCTGCAGGCAGATCGACAATAAGCTCATGCTTAAACTTCTGATCCTTGAAGAGTTCCAAAGCCTCATCTCTGGAGATGACCTTACGTGTCCAGTCTTCTCTCCTCTTGATGATCTCGTGCATCTTTTCTTCGATTGTGGGGAAATCTTCCTCTGTGACTGTTCTCGGAAGAACGAAATCGTAATAACATCCGTCTTCGATCTCAGGTCCGATCGCGTACTGTACCTCTTTACCGTAAAGCTCGATAACAGCCTTTGCAAGGATGTGAGCAAGAGAGTGTCGGTACACCTTCAATACTTCTTCTTTTTCCATTTTTAAAATCCTCCTCTAGAGTTTTATGCACAGAACCGCTGTGCAGATAGTAGAAGATTGTACCACATATGAAGAAAAAATGCTGTTTTTATAAGGTTTTCTCTTATTTACTGTATAAAGAGACCGCATTTTGAGCGATATCTTATGCCCATATCACCAGATAGTGATCGCAAACTCTGTATCACCCTTGGAGAACTTTATCTTTCCGCTTGTCGCTTTAGGCTTGAGCTTCTTTTCGTTGATCTTCGTGCCTTTCGGGAAACGGATCTTGCACATATCCGGAGAAGGGTGCTTTTTCGTAAGTTTAAGACCGGTCAGATCAAGGCATTCTCCGTTCTTGCCTTTAATAGTAAACGCAAGTGTGCCGCCTGTAACAGTTACAGTACCTTTGACGGTGAGCTTTCCGCCCGGCATGATTATTATCTCCTGATAGTCCTGATTAGGAAGCTTCGCACTGCCGACATTGACTGTTACTTCAGTCCATATACTGCAGTCTTCTCTATGCTTGGGATCTGCTGATACGCTCTTAGTATCTCCTTTTGTAAGGACAGCCTTAACCAACTTTGTTTCATAAGCCTGACGCTCTTCATAAGTGGCTGTAGGGCCTCTGTATTCCAGACTCATCTGATCGCCTTCATCGCTGATCTGATACTTAACCATACCCGCAAGAGGAGAGCGGTCACGGTCATCAGGATTCTCTTTCACATTCGATGGCCAGACTACTTTCTTATAGCTTGTGTTCCTTATATTAACGATTCCGACATTGCACTTTACGAAGTCATCTTTGTTAAATGAAGCTTCAGATACGGACAAGTTAGACATATCAACAGAAGAAGCATTCTCCAGATCGAAAAGAGTATCCCTTCCTTTTGCCTTAGCTCCGTCCAGTTCACCTCTTATCTCGACATGATGCCCGTCGCAATCTATGTTAACTCCATAGCAGTCATCCTTGCTTACATCAATAGAAATATCGTGCGAGAGTTTAAAGTGGTCTATGCCTTTCTTATAACCCTCAACGAGCTCGTCAACGGAATTAACCGTAGCTCCGTCACCCGGATTACCGCTGCCTTGCTGAGGGTCTCCGGGATTATCAGGCTCTTCACCAGACCCGCCGCCTTCACCGTCAACCAGAGCCTTCCACTCACCGTGATCGTAATTCTCATTTGATATCCTTACTATCTCATTGAACTTATCTTTGGTCTCTGCAGCAGAATCGTACGGCATCTCGCCCAGATGCTCTCTTATTCCTTCGTCAAATCTGGAACGGTAGTTCTCGAATTCTTCGTTATCAGTTATAGACGCACCGATATTGATAATGACAACACCGGGTTCTGCTTTCGCAAGTCCTATAAAATCGCGGATGCCATCCCAGTATGGCTTGCCAAGATAATTGTTCTTACGGAAACCGGGAATATATTCGTTTGTACCGCAATCGGCGATAAGATCCCCCTGACAGATCATGTAGAGTTCCCAGGATCCTTTGGCATTATCTCTCTCTATTTCAAGTCTTACACCTATGTAGTTGTCGCCTGTCGCAGGTGTATATTTTCCTGAAGCATCAAAGCTGCCGTTATTGGCATCAACAACCTGTACATCCGAAGCAGTGCCGCTGCCCTGATCAGACGGAGCTGAAACATCTCCGCCTTTGTTGCACCCTGTAAGGACCATCGAAGCAGTTAATGCCGTGGCAACCAATGTAGCAAATATCTTTTTCATACCCTTGAACCTCCCTGTCACGAATGCTCCGTCTTCAGCAGAGAACCTTATAACTGCGAATCGATGAATTTCCTGTCGTATCCTTCTGCAAGTGTCATGTTATACATCCATCCCGAGTTACCGGCACCATTCTCAGCACCACCTCCGGCGATGTTAAGAATCCTCGAGAGGTCATCCTTGATATATACGAACCAACTCATTTTCGAGTTGAATCCGCACGCTGTCGTTGCGACTTTCCGGCCATCTCTTGTAAACACTTCAAGTATTGAATAGGCCTTTACAGCAACATACTTTGAGTCAGATGTGAACCATGCGGCCTGTGCGCCGTAATTAATGGTCCAGAGAGGTGCTCCTGTATTGGCATCAAGGAAATATGTTCCATGGTCTCTAGCACCTGTATCGTTGCCCCAGAAAAGAATAGACTCATCGGGAGATAACGTCAGCTTCGTGCCGCGCGAACCTGTCTGATATGTCCATACCATCTTGCCGGTCTTCCTGTCGATGCAGCAGAGCTTGCAGTCATTACCTCCGGTACCCTTGGGAGAAACGTAAAGATACTTGCCGGACATTATCATGTCGATGGGAAATCCGTTGATAACAAACGTCTGCCAAAGCATCTTTCCTGTCTTCGCCTCATATGCGGCAATACACTCCTGGCTTCCCATATAAAGTATGGAATCGTCTTCAGAGAAGATCAGGTGCCTGATCTGTGAGCCTCTGTAATCCTGCCACAAGACTTCCTTCGTATTTATATCCATTACTCCGACACAGTATCCGCCATTAACATCGAGTGCTACATACTTGTTGTCGTGTGATATTTCCATCGCGCGCGTGCCTGTCTTAAGCTCGAAAACTTTATTTCCCTTAAGATCAAAGATCGTTGCATGTCCGATGTTTCCGGGTGTCATATCATCAAGATCGTAAGATCCGAAGATCTTGGGATCAGAGATATTGGTTCCGACGAGTGAACCGTCCGGGCTTACGCATACGCAGCAGGACTGAACACCCAGAGGCTTTCTCATAAGGAGCTTGCCGTCGTGATCGAAAACATTGAGATAAGCTGTCTTGTTTGCACCACGCTCCACATCGTGGAACTTAACAGTTGCCATGATGTCGCCACCGTAATCGTAGTAGTTTGCCTGACCACCGTAGTCCTCTTCACTAGCGTAATCGTATACGAGGTAATCGAGCTTGTCAGGGACGATCAGCGTTACGTTATATTCCTTGGCTTCAGTAGGCTGTACAAATTCAGACTTCTGGCCATAGATCCTCCTGCCCTTTATGAAATCAGAATACTTCTTCCCTTCCTGAACTTCGCCGTCCAGAGCATAGAGTTCACCTGCTACCATCGTGACCAGCTTGCCGTCTATTGGCACACGCTCGCCATTTACATAAATGACATAACGTGCATAAGTCATGTCCGCCTTATAAAACGCGACCGGCACTCTGACGGAGAAGGACCCGTCAATGGATGTAAAATACTGATGCTCATCGACCGTCATCGTCTCATCAAGGCCCATGATCTGGAATGACATGAACGGAAGCCTCTGGCCATCCTTGTTATAAAGAACACCCTTGATCGTCGCATAACCGCCGTCCCAGCTTTCCTTTTCATTCAGGCGGCACTTCTGGATAATGTAGGTTTCCTCGCACTTTTCGCGTGTTCGTATATGTGCAAAGAGCTCACTGATATCTTTTTCCGACTTTACGGCCTTAAGCTTCGCAATGTCTTCGTCATTCATCTGATATGAGAACAAAGCCGTATATAGATCCAGATCCTTGTGCGAACTCAAATCCTCTGTAAGATAAGTTACCTCACCGGGATAAAGCACATCCTTTGTAAGGAACGGGAGAACCGTCTCGTCATTCGCTATGGCATCTGACTTGTCATATGCCGGATCGTAATCCGGCATGGAACGGAACTTCTTCGTGATCTCACTCTTTTTCTTCGATACGCCATTCATATCGACATAAACAGGCTTACCGGAAACATTCGTAATCTTTAAAGTGCTAACATAATTCTCGTAAGGCTCAATCGTAACTTTGCTTACGCCTTCAACCTTGATGAGCTTATTCTCAGCCAGGACCTCACTTCCGTAACTCTTGTAGAACGGGATAAAAGCATCCCCGTCTTCATATGTTGCATACTGCGACATATCGATCTTGGGATTATCCGATACAGCCTTCTCGACTGCGGCAACAGGAGCTTTAGGGAATTCCATATTGGGAGATACACCGTAAAGATCCATTACGGCATGCATCTTCTCTGCTTCCGGCGGAGTTTCAGTAAAATATGCCTCCCATTTTTTGAAGTCAGGAGCTTCGTATGAATCCCATTTATACTCGCCGAAAGCGTTCTTCAGGGACTCTTTTACGTTATCCGGAAGAGAATCAATATTTGCGAGCATCGTATTAAGCTGGTAATCTTCCCAGCCTTCAGATAAGCCCCCGTCAATCTTGGCCTGTATCTGTTCCTTTGTGAACACCTGATCTCCGAAAAGACTTGGCAGCTCGAACGAATCGTCAGCAGCAGACGTTGCCGTCACACTCGTGTCGACCGAAGAAGGCGCCATTGTAGCGTCACCGCCCTTATTACAACCGGCAGAGACCAGAACCATCGATAATACTAACAGAAGAGATATTTGTTTACGCATAAGATCACCCCTTCGATATTAAAAAGCCCAGTTGTTATGCTGACATCCTACCAAAGAGATATGTATATTACCTTGCGAAAATAACTCTACCGGATAAACGTTATGTAAACTATGTTTGAATGGGTTGTTCTTAATAGATCCGTCGCGGGAAAATAAAAAACCTGCAAACGCAATGTCTGCAGGCTTTTGATTTGGCGGAGCCGCAGGGATTCGAACCCTGGTGCCCGTGAAGGCAAACGGTTTTCAAGTTGTCTTGTGAGGCGTCAAAGGCCTTGATTTACTGCGTCTCAGGGTTATTTGCTACTCAGAATAAATTCTCCTGATACACTTAAGTCAATGTGTGTAAATCACCGTTAATTTCGGCGGGAAGACTACACTTCTGAATTAGAACATTAAATCTCGCCACATGCCTTATAATATTGTGTTTGCAGGTCATGATAAACAACTTCATCGAAGAATTCTGTTTACACTGTTTCTAAGTCAGAAATAACGTTTTTACAGAAATAAGCTATTCTTCTTGGGGACAACTTGGGGACACCTCAAGATACAGGATTACCAATAAGCAACTATACTCCCGAACTTCTTTTCTTACTGTCAAAACTAGTTAATTTTTGTTAGGCCATTGACCCAGTGGTCAATGCTTTTTACAGTTTTATAACCGCATAAAACTTGTCGCCTTCTGTCTTAAGCTCAAGCTTATATTTCAGCATCGCAAGATTATTATCCGCTATTGCCAGTCCGAGTCCACTGCCATTGTTTCCGCGCGACTCGCTACCTTTGACAAACGGCTCCCTTATGCTCTTGATATCATCTATCTTTTCGGAAACAGTGTTGACTATGACCACCGAACCCTTATCACAGCTGATATCTATTTCAGTACCATCCTTGCTGTGCAGGACTGCATTTCCAATGAGATTGGCAAGCGCCTGCTTAAAGATCTCCTTATCTGTCTTGACTACAACTTCCTTCTGATCATAATTCACCTTTAGATTGCATGAACTTATTGTTTGCTCATTGTCAGCAATAATCTCAGCTATGACTGAACCGATATCGGTATCTGAAGTGGTGACTTTTCCGGTCAGGGCCTCGGATTTTGAAAACTCAAGGATATTGTTGATCATGAGAGTCATCTGCGAGACCTTGTCTTCGATCTGGTCTGCGTAGTATTCCTGTTTGTCCGTGCCGATATGGTAGGAAAGGCTTTCCGCATAACCCGCGATCGCGGCAAGCGGGGTCTTGAGATCGTGCGCCATTGCGTTGGTGGTCTTCAGGCGGTACTGGAAAATCTCGTAGTTACGCTTGTTGATGTTATATCTTATGGTCGCAGGGATAAGAGAAAAGAGAAAGGAACCCAGTACAAAAGCGACAAGTATGTTTATGATGTCATAGCCATACACGTCCTCGAAATCCTTAATCAAAAAACTGTTAAGATTGAAATAACTGGTCCTCTCGAAATCCATAAATCCGCCACCATACGGAGGCTCAACCGGTTGTCCTTCTATACCATCCATGCTGCCTGCGGCGTGGTCTTCACTGTTTTCGCCGATCTTGACCAAAGTGAATCCTTCTATGTCCTTGGGATCCGGAGTTATACGAATCTCAAGACTGGTTCCCGGCTCATCGTTCTTGTGTTTAGTAAACCTTACGGCAACAGGAACAAACTTGGCGTTCTCAAGATCCGCATAAAATTCACTGCAGTCAAAATCTAAATAAGGCTGTATTCTAAACCCTTCATAAGGCATGTCATAACCATCACCAACATTATCGCAATAGTAGTAAATATCTGCTTCTGGAGTGTTGAAATACTCCATATACTTTTTATCGGCAATCTCAAGTTTATAATGCTTATACCCGCCGAGCGCATCATCAGAACTTTCATTGTAGGTCAACGTTACGGTTCTCTTCGCATCTGCGACAAGTTCATTATCCTTGTAGACTTCTATGTACTGGCCCGTCTCGGAATAATGGTTAACAAGAATCCACTTCAGCCAGACTGTATCCGATTTGGTGATCTTTTCCCTATCTTTCGCCAGATAATTAAATATTTCATTCTCGACATCGGAATAGTTTTCGCTCACGTTTTTGCTGACGCGCGAATAGTACTTTGTTCTTTCGCTGTTATAGATCAACAGTCCGACAACACCTATCAGAAAAGGCGAAACGATCAGAAGGCTAATAACGTATGTGATTACAAAGCTTGGTTTCTTTATGGTCTTTTTACGAGCATTCATGTCAGTTCTCCGTAATCTTGTATCCTCTGCCGATCACGGTCTTGATCTGTCCCGCAGCCCCTTCCAGGCAATCTCTGAGCCTCTTTATGGTGCTGTCGACAATTCGGTCGCTGACATCAAGGTCATCGCTCCATACGTGTTCAAGGATCGCTTTTCTTGTAAGTACGGCGTCTTTATTCTCAAGCAGATAAAGCAGAAGGAAGTATTCTCTTGATTTGATCTCAATAGGTCTTCCCTTGACTTTGACCATCATGGTCTTTTTGTTAAGGGAGATGTCACCGCATCTTAACTCTTCACCGTCTTCGCCCTTCTTAGCGCGCTTGAGAAGGGCAAGGCTCTTGGCATAGAGATGTCTTATGGAGAACGGCTTTACGACATAATCATCGCATCCGGTCTCATAACCCTTTAAGATGAAGCTTTCTGTGCTTAAGGCAGTAACGAAGATAATCGGACAATCGCTTTTCATCCTGGCTGTCCTGCAGACATCAAATCCCGATGCACCGGGAAGCATTATGTCCAGAATCATGAGATCGTAGGATTCCTCTGACACCTTGGCCAAGGCATCATTACCGTTATCGGCGTTATGAACTTCCCAGAGTCCGGCGCCCTCCTCGCGATAGAAGACGCTCATGATCTCAAGCAGTTCAGGTGAATCTTCAACGATCAGTAATCTGTAAGCCATATCTTTCGTTCTCCTTGGTCTCATAATACACGAATGTTATGACACTGGTATGACATGAGATCTTATTCAGAAAAGTTAGGGGACAACTGCTCTATTTTGCACCTTTTATTGCCAAAGATTTACTCTTAACAGCTAATATTTCAGACTTGTTGTCTGTTGTCAATCAAAACCAATCTAAAGCAATAGTAGTAAAGTCTAGATAATCATTGTCAATTTTTTGGGGACAACTCAAGCAAAATCTCTTAATAACTATAAATATTATTGAAATGCAAAAAGCCTGCAAACGCAATGTCTGCAGGCTTTTGATTTGGCGGAGCCGCAGGGATTCGAACCCTGGTGCCCGTGAAGGCAAACGGTTTTCAAGCTTTCTTTTCAACTGTAAGATGCTGTTATTTACTGCATTTTCCGTGATATTTGTGTGCCCCCAAAGCCTTTATCTGCAAGTATTTTGCATACATCAGATTCCTTCAGACTATCGCGTCTGAAAAAATGAAATTGTGTTCCGTGTTCATAGACAACTCATCTCAAATCATCCACACAAGGAGAACGATATGAACACTCAAAACATCAACTGGGATAAAGTCCCGGAAACACTATCTTTGGAGCAATTCCGCAAGCTCGTTCACGTCAGCAAAAGAGTCGCAAAAGAGCTTCTTGATACAGAGATTCCCTGCGTGATACAAGCGAAAACAACTCACAAATATACCGTTTATAAGCAGGATCTTATCAATTATTTGGGGGCACATCCGGGGGCACATTTTCCCCACGTGACTACAAGGACCAGATATAGTAATACTCGGCTCTTCCCCTCAGCTATTCCCGAATTGTTTAAGAAGCGGATGGCGTTTTATCTTACATCAGAATTTGTCGATCGCCCGGAGCTAATCAGAATAAGGGATGTAGCGGAAATGATCGGGTACGGCAAGGAACAAGTTGGTGAATGGGCCAACGAAGGATTGATCCAGTATGTGACCATCAGCAATATCAGATATGTGTCTAAATCGAACCTTATACACTTCTTATGCACAGAAGATTTTGACTCCGTTTGCAGAAAGTCAAAGTGGCATAAACAACACATTGAAATATTCAGGGAGTGGAAGAAATCTTAAGGTGTTTTGCACACGTATTTAATCAAGGAGAGCGACCTGGAAATCCAGTCTCGCTCTCTTTGTATTTGCCTGCAATTCAGAGCTTTCTTCATGAAGAGTGATCAAGGAAGTTATGCTTAATCTATTTAGAGATCCTCTTCGCTAATATCTTCTATCATGAGTGTTGTAAAAGGCATGTTATATGAACCTCTCGTCGTGATCCTGAGATCCGGTTCCAAAGTCTCATATGCGAACTCAAATGTTCCAATACAGTCATATACCATAATTGAGAGAATCAAATCATCCATTATGTCATCTACGTTCAACTCAGGATCTTCATATTCCTTACGAAGCTCTGCTATCTTGGTCTGTAACTCTGCACGGATTCTGTTTCTAGCCATCTTATCGAATAGTTCAGCCTTTTCTCTGACCTTCTCATACAACTCAAACGCCGCGTTAGCATCGGTCATTTCATCGTTTGGCTCCCAGAATACATCTACGCTTTCTTCAAGAAAGTCGACTTCAGCAGAATATGCGCCCAAACGCGGATCAAAACTAATCTTTTCTCCATCACTCAAAGTATATGGAAGTAAGTTAAGTCCGGGGATCAGCGGAATATCATTAACAGCGAACTCATCAAAACCTTTTTCGAGGGTTCCTGAGAGGAAATATGTATTGTCTTCATCGTCCTCGTCATCTTCGTCAGAAGCTACTAATTTATATGCAACTTCGATTCTGTTGCCTTCGGGTTCAAAGAAATGGACATCACCTACATACATTAGAACAATTCGAACAGGAACAAGGAGTCCATCAAGATCATCAGCACCTATCTTGACATCAGAAGCATCACGATTGATCAGAGGAAGAAGTTTCTCTCTGAACTTATCCCATATTTCTTTCTCCCAACGTTCTTTCTCTTTATAAAGCTGCTCGAAAGTGTATTTCACAGCATTTATTCCGTTCTCGTCATCTGGTTCAGTTACCAGAGCGAATTCTGTGACTTGTCCGGACCAGTCTGCTTTAAGTATGAAGGCTTTATCTTTTTCCTTGTATTCGGCGATCATACCGTTATAGAGTGTAATTGTCTTTTGCATACACCTGAACCTCCTCACCATAATCTGCTATATAGCGACAGATTCCCTTTATTTCAGGTCAGGAGAATTTAGTAATAGATCTGCCAGTTTCATGCTCCTGTCTGTAACTTGTTTATATGTAGTAAAGTCTTCATGTTCAGGTAAATGAGCAACTTCATTTCCACGACTCTCATTGAGTTGAGGAATATAGAGTCGTATATTGCCCAATCTGTGAAGTGTTCTACTTTCAAATTCAGCATATTTCATGCCATTAAGAACGGTATCAGCGGGGAAATCATGCCCACTCTTCAGAACCAACAATTCTTCGCCAGATGAGTTATCACAATAGTACTTTAACTCATCATTGTCTTTATCAGGTTTTTGCGGAAGCATATGATCTACATGGAAAGTCTGATCCTTAATATGCGACATCATCATTGATGCTTGAGAAAAGAGCAATTTGTTATTCTTGGATTCATCTATCGATTCAAGTAAAGATAATATGCAATATGCTAAGTCATGCTTCGAATAGAAATCCATAGTTGAGAAACTTGATCTAATAACTGCAATATCAACGCCCTCTTTAATCAACGCATCATTAAAATGCTTTGCTATCGTTTGAGCATCTAATTTCGCCTTTGTGTAATTAGCTACAGATATTGACTCAAAGTACTTTATAGCATCTTTACTATCTCCACCCTTTATGGATTGAAACTTAAACATAAAGAGGGTAGCTGATTTGACAATAGTTGTAATATCCTTTTTGGACATTTTTATAGGTTGCTCTGATGAGAATTCACACAACGCACGGAAAAACAATGCTTTCGGATGAGAATACCCCATACATGTATACAGCCGATAGAATGTTGTAAATTCCGGCTTATTTACTAACTTACAAATCTTGTTACTGTCTTGAAGCAATGCGTAATAGTCCGCTTTCTCTAGCATCCTATCAATGAGTGTTTTCAATGCTTCGGCCTTACTTGTCACTCCGTATTTTGTTAATAAGCTTCTAGCTAATGTTTTAAACTCTGTAAGATTAATTCGATTTCGATAGTAACTTAAGTAGGCTCGAACATAAATCTGAAGATAATCACCCAAACAGTCGTTGGTCTTAATAATTAATTGTCCCCAACGTGTTAAATAATCAGCATAATCACTTTCTTTGAGCTCTGAAAAAATATAGGTTTTAATCTTGTCTATCTCATCCAGGGGTTTACCTTTACTGTTAATCGATTCAAAAACAGAAAACACATGGGGCATATCAAGAGAGGATTGAATAGCAATAAACTGTGTTCGTTCTAACAAGAAATCATAGAAAGATATAATCTCGCCTCTATTATTCGGATCGTCAGGAATTTCTTTTTGTATTCTCGAGTAGATATTCTCAAGCATAGCAACTAAATTGCGTTCTGTATAACATTTGCATTCATAGTTGGCAATGACTTCCATCATTTTCTCTGCATTGTCATATGCACTATCAAAAATGGATACAAATAATTCCTTGTCAATACTTGAAAGGGTTATTAGTCGCTCGTTTTTATTATATATCTTGGTGCTTCGAGTATATTTCCATAGAAAGGATCTTAAGTCAGCTATATCTTTTTCGTCAATTTTATAACCGCGTTGAATTGCAATTGAAAGAATTGAGAGCAATATCATAGAGAATGTTGTTAATCGCTGTTGTCCATCAACAACTTCATATTTATCCTTAAGTCCATCACTTCCTTTTCCTTGTTTGCGAAGAAACAGTTGACCAGTAAAATACACACTATCGTTTGTTCTTGCTTTATATGCATCAAATAGATCATTAAGCAAACAATTAACTTCATTATTAGACCATGTATAGGGTCTTTGATATATAGGAACCTCGAAGAAGTTGTTCTCAATAACATCTTTTAGTGTCCAAGCATGGGGATCAAATTGTTTATCAGACGAACCACTAGCCATAAGTTTTCCTCCAAAAATAGACGTTTAACACATTTTTGTAACTCTCAATTTAATTATATCATCCGGCTTCAAATAAACGGCTAACAATTTCATGCCTCCAGCTACGAGAAGGGGATCCCGCTGGTGCTATTCACTTAATCTAATTGAGTAATCATATTTCATTAACATTGAACCCAAAACAGACAGCATTTATCTCATTTTGACTTACAAAAGTAATTACTTTCCTAAATATCATTTGTTGACTAATAGTAATTACTATTGTATTCTTTTGTTTAGGAGGCTATTCAAACATGAGTGAATTGAGCGGTCTACAATATGTTAAAGCAACAGAATTAAACAGGGGCAAAGCCTCGTCATACATCAAGAATGTTCATGATAATGATTCTGATACTGTTGTCATAAAAAACAGCGAACCATATGCTGTTATAATATCGGTTGAAAAATATCAGCGTTTTTTGGATGACCAAGAAAGGCTAAAGAGATATAACGAAATGATGAAAGGAAATAAGTAACTCATCCATTGGGTTAAGAGGTATTACCATGGATATATTTACTGTGTTGAACTATCAAGGAAGTAAAAAGAATCTACTTGAGTTCATACATACTAATTTAGATCAATATATTGATGATAGCGATACAATACTCGATATTTTCGCTGGAACATCAAGTGTTGCATATAGTTATAAGAGGACAAATAGAGTATTTGCTAATGACTCGGAGCCTTATGCTGCAACTATTTCCAGAGCACTATTGGGGACTGCATTATCTCTTAATGAAATAACAGAAATTGAGCAGCTTATTAATTCATACAAGAACCCAATCAACAAGTATGATAAGTGGATTGAAGATGAAGATAACTATATTAAGGACATGGATGTAGAGGCTTTAATTGATCTCTATAATACTATTCCTACGGTATGGAATGGATCAAGCAAGTATTTTAAAACGAAATCAGAATATAGTTTATTCGTAAAATACTATTCAACAAGCTATTTTGGAATACGTCAGGCAAGAGATATTGACGCAATAAAGTATGCTATAGATCATTCCAATTCAAGCCATAAAGACGCATTACTGTCTTCTTTATTCTATGCTATGAAGGAATGTGTTTTTTCAAAAGATGGACATATGGCTCAACCCCTAGATTTAAGAAAAAACGGGAACAGGCTCATTAAACAACGTAGAAAGAGCATCAAAAAAGCATTCATTGAAAAATGCAAAGATTATACAACTAACGAATTTGTTGCTCCTGTTGGAACCAATAACAGTGTGTTTAACTGCAATTTTGAAGACCTGATATGCGGAGAAAAACTATCGGATGTATCGGTTATCTATGCGGATCCGCCTTATACAGATATGCAATATTCTAGGTATTATCATTTGTTGAATACGGTCTTAGAGTATGACTATCCAGACATGACAATTAACCAAGGAGAACACACCAAAGGATTATATCTTAATAATCGATTTCAATCGCAGTTGAGCAAGAAAGCAACATGCTTGGATTCAATGGAAAAGCTAGTAGAATTTAGCAAGAATAACAATATTCTCTTGGCAATTAGCTTTGCTTATCCACAAGATACTAAGAATCAAAAAACCGACAGATATGTGATGAATATTGATGACCTGATTGATATGTGCAAAAAACACTATTCGAACAGCAAGGTTAAAGTCAAAAAACACGCATATGAACACTCAAACAACAGAAATTCAGAAACAAAAAAAGTACTAGAATACTTAATAATATGTGAGAGAGATTAAAATGCACAAGGACATAGAAAAGACAAGAAGGCGCATACGCAGCATTGAACCTTCAAAAAATAATGTTATGTATAACTCAAACATGTATTGGTCTCAAAAGCCTTTCAATGTTTGCGATATTTTGATTGAAGAGCTTTCAGAAAAAGGAGATACCGTGTATGACCCTTTCATGGGCTCCGGCGTAACAATTCTAGAAGCTGTTAAGAAAGAGTATGGAAGAAAAGCTATTGGATGCGAGATAAATGAAGCTCCTATTTCAATAGTAGAAACATTGCTTACCAAATACAATCTATCAGATTACAAAAAGGTCTCTAAAGAAGTCATATCGCGGATTAGAGAACTCTCTTCTTACTATGAAACTCGTTGTCCTCAGTGCAATAAAATAGCACAAATATCGACTGTTAGATTTGATTTAGAAAATCGTGAATCTAATCCGGTTATAAAAGAGATTAAGTATATATGCCCTAATTGTGGAAGGGCGTCTAAAGAAGCATCAACAGAAGATTACTCTCTTCAAAATGGGATATATGAAATCAAGAACATTAAAAACATTAAGATGAGAGAGAACTCCAAACTTGCAGTTCAAAAAGACGAAACCATCGACCAGATTTTTACGAAGCGTAACTTTAAAGTCATCGATGAAGTTTTAGGAATTTTTGCCGATTATCCTGAGTACAAAAATGTTTTTGAATATATACTTATGTCGGTGTTGCATCTTTGCAAGATTACAGATACACACTCTAATAGTCAATGGCCATTATGGATTCCCAAGACTAATTGTATAGAAAAGAATGCAATTGAAATAGTTTGCAAAAAGATATTAAGTTTCGAGAGTGTAATAAAGTACTTAAATGAGAATTACAAATTGCCTGCAAAAGTAAAACTATTACACAAGGGAAGTCAATATGTAACTGAAGAAGATATTCCTTCAGAATCTGTATCACTTATAATCACGGACCCTCCTTATCTTGGACAAGTGGCGTATTCTGAATACATGCAGCTATATCAACCGTTTATAAATAAGAGCATTAATATGGACGACGAGATAATCGTGACCAACACCCCTCATCGTAAAATTACAACTGATGAGTATTTTGGACTTCTTGATACTGTATTTGATATTTGTGACAAGAAAATGGTTATGAATGGTGTCTTTTGCATGTATTTTCATGACAGCAATTTAAGTGTATGGGACAAGTTAATTAGGTCTATGGCAGATCATCATTTCAAGTATATTTGCCAAGAACATGTTAAAAAGACCGTAACCTTAAAAAATATAATAAGTCCCAAGCGTTCACTCAGCGGAGATGCTATATTGTTTTTTGTTAAAGAACCATTCAAATACAAAGAAATGGATCCGTCAGAAACTATGGAAGTAATTGAACAGAATGTGATTAAGGAAATTACTTCAACTGTAGCTATTAAGGGAAGCATGACAACTCCAGAGCTATACGACGGGGGCCTTATCGAATACTTAGTTTATAATGGCTGGTTAGGTGTTGTTTCAAGAAAGTATAAGACTCTTGTTGACTTATTTGAAAAGTGTCTAAACTGGAATGAAGATACCAACAAATGGGAACTGAAATAAAAAGTGGGGATTATCTCCCCACTTTTTTATTCTTTATCTTTATCAAGAATTGCATGATAGTACTCACCAGGAAAATAGTGTTCGAGTTCATCCATAAGTGTTCTACCATTTATAATCCCAACTTTAGTTGATGCACTTTCTCGCTTTCCATCATCTGTATAGTCCGAAGTGGTAATACAGTATGCATGCGATATTCGCGGTGACATCTGGAGCCACATGCTATGTAATCGTTGAATAGGGGTACCACCAACATTTCCGAGCCAGCGCTTACACTGGAAAATATAGCCCTCTCCATTCTTCTTAGCTATCAGGTCTACTCCTCTATCTCCAGCACCTCCAATACGAACAACATCAGTATAGCCTTTAGCAAGTAACAACCTTTTGGTTAAATCCTCAAAATCATAACCATCCATTGAAGAAACATCTATCGCAACACTAGGCTTTTTATATGTATATTTTTTGAGTATGTACTTATGATCATCTGTCATAGTACAGTAATTTTCTAACAGGTTGCGAATATCAGCTTCGTATGAAGGCGATTCAATTATCTGCTCAAGAATGTTACTATCTCCATCAAAAAGTCTAGTAATAAGCTCATAGTTTAAGTCTTCTAATGTAAAGCCATCCGGAGAATCAAACTTTTTGATTATCAGCGGTACAGTATCATAGAGCTTAGCAAATAAATCTGCTTCATCCTCTTCCTCAATATAAATGCGATTACTATCAATATAAACATAAGAATCGTCAACTATAAGGAAGTTATCTCTTATTGTTTTATCTATTCTCCTCTGTGTAGCTTCATTGGGAAGCAAGTTGTAATCACTATGCATAAACTGCTGAACAAGCGAGATGCTTTCCGTTAACGATATGCAGAAATTGGTTTTGTTAGATATTTTTTTATATAACATCTTAACTATTTCAGCTTCAATATTAACTGAACCAATGAACCAATAGACATCACTAGGATCAAGCTTCGAAAAGAACACAACCATTTCATTTTTCATTGTATTCTTCCATGCTGCTTGTTTTCGTACAGTCGGATCCTTTTTATCGATACCAAATTGACCAATATACTCAAAGCCATTCTTTCTAGCAAGTTTGATAAACTCAGCTAATGTCTGAATATATTTATTGCTTCCAAGCTTAACAATCATAATCAAACGACCATCAGCCTTCAGCGATTTGTACGTACGTGAGAACATTTCATCAATGTCCTTATAATACTGGACAAATCCAGATTTAGTGCTAGCTCTTGAAGGAGCGTTACTGACAACGATCTCCTTCGTAAGCATTTCATTTGTTAATACAAATGAGTCGTTTTCATCATAAAATGCATGCAACCAATCTCTATATAACTGAGACCGCTCAAAGTATGGCACCTGATCTGTGTAAGGGGGGTCCGTAAAGACAACATCGAATTGACCTTCGTTCTCTATCAAGAACTCTCTATAATCCATGTTGGATAATGAAACCAGATTATCTCTGTCTGCAAAGTCTTTATACTGTAATGACTTATAAGTTTTTTTATAATTCAGGAATGACTGAACTTTGTCGCTAAACAACTCCCAAACATTCTTCTCTTGTGCTTGCTTTCTCATTACCTGATAAATGTACTCAGAACCGGAGCCATACTGGCATACTCTTGAAAGAGTAAGAGAAGCAACAAGAGCGTATTCTAATACATCTCTTTCAACCGATTTGGGAAGCTCATTAATTGCTTCCTGAATAGTCAGCAAAGCAAATTGGGCGCGTTTGGTGAAATTTCTATCATATCTATCAGCATCGTGAGCAGAAGTAATATTGATTCTGCTATTGTCAATAAGATGATGCTTAGGGAACTTTGAGGTGTCAAGTTCAAGCGTGCTCTTAATCTTTTCAAGATCAGCTATTTCAAAGATTTTTCTTTTAGCACCACATCTAGGACAAGGGGTAGAAAGGATTATTGTCTCATTATTTTGAATATCTCTATGTTTAGTAGGATAGAAGTATTCCGGCTCATCAAACCCGTTTTCTCCTTCCGGATCAAAATGAAGTTTGCTTATGTAATTCTTTACTCCACAACATGATGTTGCATACAGATCCATGATTTTAACTCTGCATTTGCTATCAATCGTACTAAACATTGTCTTCAGTTTATTTTCATCACACTTTGTATGAAGTACTGTATTAACAGCATATGTATAGTTGTCATATTCATTACCAACATACTTAATGCCATTTAATCCTGCAGCTATTCCAAATGAATAACCTCCTGAAAATGGATCTCCTATGGTTCCTCCAGGTGGAGTAACGGTTAGCATAATCGGACCTGCTATATCAGGAGATTTTCTCCCCTTAAAGTTATACGTTTTCTTTTGAACCGAGGGAATAATATTATCTATTCCATCTATAGCAGACAATGAAGATGATACTAAAGCCTTTTCTCTATTGAGATCTTGGGGGATTCTTTTCATTTTATATAACCTCCTTTATCGGTTTTAACAGTTCATATGTAGTTGTATCCAGTTTATTAGCAAGATAATCTATTTCCGGAATCGGAATAGAACGACCTTTACTCTTTCTCATATACGAGTAATATCGATTAGAGTCATTGTCAAAAAGAGTTTTAATTCGATCTTTGGGTCTTGCCAAAGCATTGTCTGTTGATAGCTGACTCAAATTAGCTCGAAAGCATCGCATAGAATCGTTTTTACCCTTACTTTCAACAGAAAACTGATTTTCAGGGATAAACAATTCTGATGTATGAATCAAAAAGGCATCACAAAGCTTATCAAGAGTTTCAAGTCGAGGACATACTTGTTTGCCGCCGTTTTTTGAATACCAAGAACCAATAGTACTAATAGGAATTGAAGTATACTGGCTCAACCTTCTATAAGTGTTAAGATTGTGTATCTTCCCTAACACTCTAATATTGTCAAGAACTATGACTATACTTCCTTTACCATTAGTGTTCATATGTGTTCAAACTACTCCAATGTATTCTAATTTCATTATAGGATCGTTGAATATGATATCTATGTACTCTTATCGTAACTTTGCTTTGTAGAAGTGCTGCCGAGCTCCTGTGACGTAATTCCATAGGGTTTGTTGCATCTCAAAAACATCCCAACTGCCCATTAGCGGTTGGGATGTTTAGATGCTGTACGCAATATATAAACAGTTAACCAACAACTCCAAAACCAAACAAACTTGAACTATCAGCCGAATAGCTTCGCTCTCTTACAGCATCACTGCTATTGCCTTCAACAGTATATATACGACCATTTTCGACCTTAGTTACTATGCCGACGTGATTTGGCTTTCCGTCAGGTTCCCAATCAAAGAAAATGATCATACCGGGATAGATGAGCTTGTCACAGTTGGAAGAGTTGACTTCAGATCCGTCGATCCATTTGCCTTTCTTCTTGTAGAAAGAGACACCATCAGAGACAAAAGAGAAGTAAGGGATCTGTCCGGCAGCCCGTAATCCTGTCTTGTCTCCACACCAAGATACGAAAAGGGCACACCATTCACATCGCTTACTAAGGCCCGCCCATCTCCAGTACTTTTCGCCACCTTTGTTGCCAAGCTGGGAAAGTGCAAGGTTAACAAGCTCGTTGGAGCCTAAACCAACTCCTCTAAGGATTTCAGCCCATAAAGACGCATTCTTAACATCCAGCAGCTCATTTAGCTGAGCCAACTGTTGAGCGTTGAAATGAAGACTTGATGCTTCTTCAGCAGCCGTCTTATGGCCAATCGTGATGGTTAGGATTGTTTTGGTTGTGGTTTCATCCTTGTAGAGAAGGTTGCCGTCCTTGTCTTTCTTCTGAACACCTTTATCATCTAGATCCGGTACTTTCTTGGTCTCAGTGACCTTTTTCGTTGAGGATGATATCGTGTTCATCTGCCAGAAGATGTTTTTTAGGATGGTAACGTGATCATCGGTTATGTGGACCACATCCGTTGCGCCATCAGCCTTAGTCGTTACATATACGGCATAAACAGACAGAACTTCCGGCCAAGAGGCCTGATATCCTTCCATTACGAGCTCATCATGAGGGGTAGTTGTCTTAATGCTCTCGATCTTTCCGGTATATTCCGAGTTGATCTCAAGAACAACTTCCTTCAGTGGCCTTGTGCCGGTATTGTTCTTATCACTTGAGAAGAATATCCCAAAGGCAGAGGCTACAAGAGCCGCTATCGTCCCGGCTAAAACAAGGATCAGCAAAAGAGGAAGAGAAGCAGCACCGAGCGCAGCTCCAAGCTTCTTTATTCCTTCAATGATCCCTTTGACGATCTTCTTGACCCACTCGGCTGTCTTTTTAGCCAGGCGTTCAGCTTTCTTTGCTGTAGCAATCTTCTTCGAGGCAATTGCAGCCTCTTTGGCTGCCTGAGTTGCTGTTTTGGCAGCAATCTGTGTTGCTTCTGCAGAGCTTTTGATAGCCCTGTCAGCCTTTCGAATCGTTCTGACGTTAGACTTGATATCCTTGGTGTTCTTGATATCAGGGCTTTTCTTCTTAATACGCCTAGTTAACGAATCCTTGGCATTCAGTGCTGCATCAGCAGTATCCATCATTGCATTCCGAGCAGAAACTTCCATCTTATCGATAGCTTCTTGATCTTCCTGATCATTAGAGCTGCCGGCTACCGTCCGTGCATGTCTTATAGCAGATATACCAGCTCGCCGGGCAGCTTTCATTGGTGCAGTCATATCAGGACTTGGTTCGACCTTCTTGGCAGTGACACTCTGGATTTTATGAACAGTCTTGGGAACTGCCTTCTCCATAGCAGGCTTTAAATCTTCTGTGTGGGATACCTGCTTTATATCTTTATCACGCACAATCTTACTTATTTGAGGCATTTTATTAAACTCCTTTGCGGTAGAATTACCCGATACCCGGGCATGTAAAAAGCACCAGATATTAATCTGGTGCTTTAGAATACATATGGATTAGTATGTTGCTATTCTTCTAAATACTTCCAGTGATAACCTTTCGCTGAATTGCTTATTCCTCGACAGCATTGGCGAATGGCGGATGGAACTATTTCATATTTTATTCCTGCGGAACTTGCTGAGTCAAAAACCTCACCTGTATCTATATTTAACACTTTCTTTTTAGGTGTTCCTTGGTATATTTTTGCACATACTGGACAACCATTATTGAGGGTGGTATTTTTGTGTTCCTTCCTAAGCAAGCTTCCGGGTGTTGTAGTCCAAGTTTTCCCACACTTCATACACTTAACCAAGATGGGCTTATGCCGACTAATGTATTTTCCAATGACCTTAACAGTAGGTATTAACTCTGATAACTCTTTCTCAAAGTCTTCTTGTGTTTTTCTTGCCTTATCACCCCGTCGCCTTGCTCCGCACTTTTTACATCCATCTCCTGAAAGCATATTGGCAGGAACTCCAAGCCAGGTATAGCCACAATTTTTACACTTAACTTCGATTCTACGATTAGCATTTTCATATCGTCCTATAACTTCGATATCGGATCTAACAGAAGCTAGTTTTTTTACGAATTCATCATGAGTTAAAGATTTTGAATTATCATAAGCTGCTTCTTCAAGTCTAGTCCACTCACTATTTGAGAATTCTTTATCAATCCCGCATTCAGAAAATAAATCATATATCAAGTTATGAATTATCGAGTGGTCAACTATATTTAAATCATCAGAATACACATAACAGTAGTCAGAGAACGGAGGAACAGAGTCTTCAGGAAACTTGTCATATATAGTGATAAGTCTAACGTTTTTATCTTTGCAACGAATTCTTTTTTGTTCGTCCCTCTTGATAGAACGCTGGTGAAGGAACCAATTTCCTGGCTCTATAGCCAAATTGTATTTGGGTATGAATATATCTAATTCCATTCCGATCAAGGACTTGTCCCTTGACAGAACTTCTCCATCCCCAAGAACTTCACGAAAACAAGCAAGTATCAATTGTTCCATAAAACTTGTTCCAGATTTTGCACATCTTGGACACCCATGTCCCTGTAGCAATGCATATGGTTTAGCTATCCAAATATGATTACACCTATCACACTTGAATTGAGCATTAGTATGAGTGTTTGTGTATTCTCCTATCAGTTTTATTGATGCATCTACTTGAGATAACTGTTCTACGAATTTTTCCCTGGGCTTAAGACCGGTTTTCCCATGATTATTCTTAGCTCCAAGTATATGCGAGCATTTGGGACATCCCTTGCTTTGCAATAACTTATATGCTTTAGAAATCCATTTATAACCACATTTTTTGCATTTTGCTTCTATTATTTCCGTAGACTTTGTGAATGGAGATAACAATTCGACATCAGGATTAACTTGATGTACTTTTTCTTCAAAGCTTTCGGGAGTATATCTTCTATAATTCATTCTTTGAGTCTTGCTGCAAACAGGGCATCCAGTACCGTGTAAGAGCGCATATGGAGTACCTTTCCATTTGTTTCCACATACTTTACACAAACAATCAATTTTGTTTTTGCTTCCTGAATATTCACCAGTTATTGCTATATTTTTGTTAACAGATTCAAGTTCGAATACAAATTGCTCGGTAGTCTTTTTAGCAGTTTTTCCTTTCTTATTTTCAATTGCCAATAGCTTGCCGCATTCAGGACATCCGTGTCCTTGAATAAGTTGATATGCCTGGGGTGACCATTGTTTTCCGCATGTTTTGCATTGTACAGGAATTCTAGAGTGAGCAGATGTATATTGACCTAGTATTAATATATTAGGATTAACAGTAAGCAATTTTTCTATGAATTCACTCTGAGTGTATGCCTTTGTCATAGTCAGTAAAATGAATAATATGGTGTTTTAGTCATATTGAACTCTAATATTCATTATACTCTAGATGTAAAGAGGCGAGCACTATGAAGTGCTCTCCTCGAAAACTATCATCACAAGAAATAAAAAGTATCACCTATCAACCATTAGCAAACTGACCTTCTCCGGGCCTGGTCGTCATGAGCTGATAGAGTTTAGTGTCCCTGTTGAACTTATTCACAAAAGGGACAAGTGCCGAGCCGTACTTGATAAGCCCAGATCCTGCAGGCGCATTAGTGATATAGCGCATCTGGATCTCAGAAATGTTTAGGAGTTTTGCAAGCTTGGCTCTGTCCGAAGCTGCCTGATTGAGCATAATTACGAACTCCGAGTTCGAGAGCATCGTGGATGCCTGAACTGAGTCCAAAAGATACTCAACATTCTGCGTGATAGCAGTAGGATAGGCATTTCTCTTACGGAACTGTCTCCAAGCCGAGTTGAAGAACTGAGCCGAGAACTCGTTTTCGAATACAACATGGAACTCGTCGATAAAGACATGTGTACGCTTACCTTTCTTCCAATTAAGGGTTACTCGGTTAAGCATAGTGTCTGTTATGACCAAAAGTCCCGTGGGCTTAAGCTGGCTACCTAATCCATGAATATCGAAAACGACTACACGTTTATCCATATCGACGTTGCTTTCGCGCCCGAAGATATCGAGAGATCCGGTAGTAAAGAGCTCTAGAGACAGAGCGATCTGCTTTGCTTCAGGCTCAGGCTGCTCCAAGAGTTTCTCACGGAAAGTGCATAGAGTAGGAGTTGCACCGCCTGAGGACTTACATCTCTCCGCATCACGGTAAACAGCAGCCGCGCATCTGTCGATAATAGACTTCTGCTGAGGACCGACACCTTTCTTATCGATCTGCTCGACAAGGGACATGATGAACTGGGACTTAACGACAATAGGATCATTCTCGCCATAACCATCAACCATATACATGGCGTTAAGACGGTCACGTCCACCTGCAGAAACCCTGATAACAGAGCCCATCTCAGGTCCCATTGCCTCAACCAGCGGAGCATACTCGCCCTCAGGATCGCAGATCAGGATGTCATCATCAGTATTCAACATAAGGAAAGTAATAAGTTCCTTGGCCGAGAAAGATTTACCTGATCCAGGTACGCCCAAAAGGAATGCTGACTGGTTCAAAAGGTTCTCCTTGTTACACATGATGAGGTTATGCGAGATGGCATTCTCACCATAGTAGATTCCGCCTTTGTCCATGATCTCCTGTGTCTTGAACGGAAGAAATACTGCCAATGACTCGGTATTGAGAGTCCTGAAGCAATCGATCTTCCTGACACCAAAGGGCAGGGCTGTATTAAGACCCTCAGACTGCTGCCACTTAAGGACTGCCATCTGACAATGCCTTCCCTTAGCAACTGCTTGGATGCTTTCAGTGTCGAGATCGAGCTGTTCCTTGCTGTCAGAAGAGATAGCAAGGGTGATAAGACAGAGCATCATGCGCTGATCACGAGTAGTTAGATCCGCCAGGAACTCCTTTGTCTTGTTGCGCTGAAGCTCCATATCGTAAGGAATTACAGCTGAGAAGTTGTTGTTCTGATTCTGCTTCCTCTGCCAGTTGGTGATATTTGTCTCAACACCCAGGAGCTTGTTCTCAACTTCACGGATTGCTTCATCAGTCGGGACAGAGAGGACATCGATCGAGAGCATCATGTTCCTGTTCATGTCGGTAAGTTCGGCAATAGTGTCATCGCTGATATAGTTGCCGTAGTCCTTCAGGAACAATACTCTTACATACTTCTCGCCAAGTTTGATATAGTCATTGGCACGTTCGATTGTATCCGGACAGATATAGTCACGGAAGTCATGACCCAGCTTTGCGCGCTGGTTAATATCAAACTCAAAGGTAATCTCATCTCCGGGACGATAGAAGTCATGAAGGATCCTCAGTTTTTCAACAGCATCCAACTCTTCAAGCCTGCTGCCTAAAGAGGAAAGGCGCATCTGAAGATCGGCACCGGTCCTCGCGAAGTATGTCCTGGCATCTTCAACGCTCTTCTTGTTGATCGACACGGTAATATACTTCTCCTGAGTGATACCATTAGCTCCCGTAGCCTTCTCCAAAAGCATGTCATTGTACTCTTCACGGTAAACGTCCAGCTTATCTCCCTTGAGAGGCATGAGGATTGAATCCTCAAAGTCCTTCTTATTGAGCCTGTGGTTATTAACAGTAATCTTCGTCGTAGCAGCACTGTCAAAGGAATTGAGAACATCGGAATAGAGCAGGAACATATTCTCCTTGTCCTCTTCGCTTGCCACCTGATAGTTGATGTCCGTGAACTTCCATGTCTTTGAATACTTGTTCGGGCCGACCTGGAAGATCCCGTCAGGCCAAATGCGCTGTACCGGGATCAGGTCCTGGACCCGTCTCGGTACAACAAACATCTCCTTATCCTGCTTCATTAGTGTCTGTATGCTCTTTAGCATTGATTGCCTCCTTCTCTTTGGTTGCGAAATAACCCTTAAGCGCCTCCAGATAGACGTTGTTTGCCTTAACTGTCAGCCTTCGTGGAACAATGAAGTTATCTTTTATGAACGCCACAAAGATCTTTTCCATAGGCATACCGTTATATCGAATGAACCCGATGGCAGCGAATGGAAGAGCAGCAGCGATGCAGAAGTAAGTGATCACATCGTTTGAAACTGAACCCTTTGCACCAAAATAGACCGCTACTGAAGCGCCAATGGCAAGACCGGAACAGATCAGCTGCCTTAAGTTAAGCCCGAAGAAAACGCCTTCGGTATATTCGCGAATGTCTTTGTTAATGTTTATTTCCATAGTGTTTCCCCCTTACAAACCCATCATGTCGTGGATGATCCTGTCGGAGCCTTTAACAAGTCCCAAGAGGACAAGCATGTTAAAGACAACTTCAACCACGTACTTCCAAACCATCGATAAAGGCGCTACTGACGTATCCATCTGTGGCATTGATGCTGCATAAGCAGTAAAGATAATGCAGGCAAGCACGATAACTACGCCCTGCATGCAGACACCGGCATAACTCTTGAGAAAACTCTTTGCGATACCTTCAGTCGGCTGACCTGCCAAAGTGGATAACGGTATCGGTGCTATGGCCGTGTACATATAGATCCTGAAGAATCTGCCGTAAACGGTAAGCAATAGAACGATACTGATTATGATAAGAGCAATGTGAGCGATGAAGCAGACAGCCCAGATGGGAATAGCGCCATCGAGTATTCCGATCCCTTCGAAAGTGCTCTGAACTTCACCCGGGATCGTGTACTCGAGGGCAGTACCGATCGAACTTGAAGCAGTTATCTTAGCAATAACGCCCTGGACGATAGTCACGAAGTTAACCATCAGCTTAAGGCAGTTATCGATCAGGTATTTTGCAATAGCAAAGCGGATGAAGACCTTAACAGCCGTCTCAGGCTTCTTGAGCTCGGCAAAGCTCCCGCAAGTCTTGATGACACCCACGGTGAAAAACAAGACAAGCAGCGCAGTGCCGATTGCGCCCAAGACGCCATTGATCGAGGTGATTACTCTCCAAATGCCTCCGCCTTTGAAAGCTTGTGGTGATGTTGTAAGGATGGCCCACATTTTTTCGAGCATATCGCCAAGGTACTGTAGACCCTGCATAAGCTCATACCAAGCTGCGGTACCCAAAATATCACCCCCTTAAATCATCAGCTGAATACGCCGGGAGCGATTGCAGTAAGGATCGACTTTGCAAAGACGATGATAAGACCACCGGCAAGGCAAAGGAAACCCTGTGATCTCTGGGACGGATCATGGCTCTGGAAGCTCATACCGACCTGAACGAGACCCCAACCTGAGAGGATGACACCGATTGCTCTGATGATGCCGAAGATGATGTCTGACATGCTCTTAATCGCCTTCTCGGCATCGCTGTCTGCCAATACAGGAACCATTGCTACACACACGATCGCACAAGTAATGGCGACCATGAGATAGCGCTTCAAAACTGCCTTTCTCTTCTTTTTTGCAAGAGCAGTTACATTGTTGTTTGAGTTGATCTTGTTCATGTTTTTAAATCTCCTTTATCTGAAATTTCTTTTCGAGTTCCTCATTGGAGAGGACCTCATATTCGTGGTGTTCTTTGACAAGGTCATCGATATTGATTGCCTTGTCTCGTATTGCCGGTTCGTCGCCGACAAGGCTTACGGTTGCTTCGGATCTTAAATCCGTGCCGTGAATGAACGGCTCAGCTCCGCCTTCTTCCGTAAAAGCAATCTTTGGGTGCTTCATGAGGTCGTACTTCAGATCCATGACCGGATACTCACCTCTTATGAAGAGGATCCCGTAGCGGTTATCGAGCATCCTTACCTCATCAGGAGTCATGAGATCTCTAGCTTGTACCTGATCATTCTTTGTGAAATGACCGTTACGGCCCTTGTTATGGCCATAGGAATTAGTATCGATCGTCTCTTTACCCAGGAGCTCGCTGACATACTTGTGAGTGCTTTGCTCGTTACCGCCCAAATACAAGAATTCATCGCAGTTACCTACGATGGATTCCCATTTCTTATCAAATAGGGCTTTGAGCTGAGCCAGGTTCTGCAAGATGATGCTTACCGAGATCTCACGAGATCGCATGGTTGCCAGGAGAGAGTCGAATGAATCCGGAAGACAGACATTTGCGAACTCATCCATGATGAAGTGGACGTGATAAGGCAGTCTTCCGCCGTGCTCAAAATCAGCACATCTGTAAAGCTGCTGGAAGAGCTGTGTGTAGAGCATGCCGATAATGAAGTTGTAGGACTGGTCGTTATCAGGGATAAGAGCAAAGATTGCACCGGGCTTCTCACCAAGCTCACGAAGCCGCATCTCGTCGGTCTGGGTGATTGCCGCAAGAGAAGGCAGATTAAACTTCTCGAGTCTTGCCATGAGGGAGATCTGAATGGACTTTAAGGTCTGAGCAGCACCGGAGTGATAACTCCTATAGTACTTCAGCGCGATATGTTCGGGATCTCTTTCCTCAAGTTCGGCAAAGAGGATATCAAGAGGTGACTCATAATCATCGTCGTTTTCCTTGACATCACCAGCACGAATCATGTCCATGACCATCGGGAAGTTCTGTTCTTCGGGCGGGGCCTCATAGAAGAGATAGAACACGAGAGCCTTAAGGAGCATTGAAGCCGCCTGATCCCAGAAAGGATCTGTTGTCTGGCTTCCTTTAGGAGTCGTGTTCTTGATGATATTCGTCGTAAGACGCTGCACATCATCATCACTCTCGAGATACACGAACGGATTGTAGCAGTGGCTTCGGTCAAGGTTTATGAGATCCAAGACCCTGACATCGTATCCCTGGCTTACAAGATAGTTACCGCATGAACGGAGTGTTCCGCCTTTAGGATCAAGTACTACCATAGAAAACTTAGTGTCTCTGTTTGCCTGTAAGATGTTTGGCATAGCATAAAAACGTGTCTTTCCGGCACCGGCACCACCGACAACCAAGACGTTTAAGTTTCTTCTGTGCACATGACCGTCAAATCCTATCCGGACATTCTGAGTCAGGATCTTGTTGGCCTCTTCTGGCTTTGCTTGGTATCTTCTGTTGATACTGTGGGCTTCGCCCCATTTTGCAGAACCATGTTCCTCACGTCTTCTGTAGTTCTTCTCGGTTGAGAGATATATACCAAGACCCACGCCATATATGGCACAAAAGATAAGGGCAACCCGAAGGCTACCCTCGACAAATGTGATATGAAACGGATTATTAAATATATCTCCCGCATTTTCCAAGATCCCCACAAGTCCGTTCTTGATGAAGTACGGAGCAGATTTAAGCCCTAACCATACGACAGGTATGAGACCCGTACAGTACAGGGCTATCATCTGAGGTGAAAACTTATTCTTTACAGAACGCATTCCGCATCACCTCTGTTTGGGAGCAGTTTTCTCGAGAAGCTTTGAAAGATCTTTGGAAGCCTGCTTTTGAGCTGCTACGGCCTTGGCATCTTCAAGCTTCTTCCTGACAGACGGTCGCTTATCAGGGTCCACCGAAGATGTCCTGCTTTCGTCTTTTCTCAATTTCTGCCCGGAGTCTTGCCCGGACGCTGGGTCTCTTGACGTTCGGGCCATAGTAGGGTTTACGGTCTGCGGTGCCTCCTTTGTTGGTGCTTCCTTCTCGGAAGACTCCGGGGCTTTGAGAGCCTCGTTCCTTTCCTGAGGCGGCCTCTCGTCAACGTTTTCAGCTCTGACCTCAACTGCCTTCTTCTCCGGAATCGAGATGTCAGCTACAGCATCTTTGTAGCCTGCAAGCCTTAACGCCATAAGTCTCTTGGCACCCTGACCGGGAATGATCTCATATCTGCCATCAGATTTGCATAAGAGTCCGACAGGTTCAACGACCTGAGGACCACTCGCTTTCATTTTGGCAGCATACTTCAGGAGTTCATCCAAGAGCCTCTTGTCCTGAGTCTGAGGATCAGGAATACCGTCGATAAGGCTCAACGGGACTCTGTAAGTCATGTTCATCGGCTTAACGAATTTGATGGTATCGTTTTCCACTTCAGCTTTCATGTTGCCGACATTATCGATATTGAGTTTCATGCTCTCGATAACACGGTTGACTTTAGAAGCATCAGACGAATAAATCATGATATCCGTATTGCCGTCCTTGTTTGACTTGTCCTTCATGATGACGAAGGGAAACCCGTACTTCTTGCTGGCCTTAGTAAAAGCTTTGAGGTATTCATCAGGGATCTTGAGTAATGTTTGCTCTCTGCCTGACTTAATAAACTCCCAAAGTGTTGCACGGCCCTTAGAAGTCACATCTCCCTGAAGCGCGCTGTAGATCATGGTAGCGATCCGCATGCCCGCTTGTCCTGTGAGCCTCAAGACGACCTCACTGCCTTGCAGAACCATTCTTACGACCTGGTCGGCTGTTTCGTTCTCAATTGCCATGTTTTTTCCTCCTTGTGTTAGTATTTGCCTTTTTAAGGCATGTAAAAACGCCATCCGGTTAAGGATGACGCCTGGTTAACAAGTCAGAAATTGCTTGTTAGAGTGATATTTGCCAGACAATATGCAACATCTGACATATTAAGATCTGTGTTTGCGCTTAACCTGTGGCTTAGGCTGCTCGATCTCAGGTTTTTGTGTCGGTGCATCCAAGCCTTCCTGAACTCTGCCGGAGCTTGAAGTGACTGCATCACAAAGATCAACTTGCTTTTGAAGCTCCTTTATCCTCATGGATGTGGACTTTATTGACGCTTTGGCCGAAAGGATTGCCTGAGTGTCATGTGCTCTTTCTGCTCGCTTCTTGGCTGAGTATAATTGCCTGCGCTTTGTAGCAAGGCTTCCGATCTCACGCTTTATATCGCTTTTCTTTGCAGTAAGAGATTCGGAAGTTTCAAGCTTATGTTCACAGAGAAAATCAAGTATTTCGATATAGTGATGCAACTTTGCGATGTCTTCACGCACTGACATCGGAATATATTCCTTTTGTGGGCGCTTCCGAGTATAGGCATACAGTCTGATGCAATACCGCTGATACGCACCGGGAAGTCCTTTAAGCCCCGGGATCGGTGTACCATTCCATTTCCGGTAACTCTTTCTTTCCACTAATAAAGGCGTACCAGGAACAAGTGTGTTCTGAATGATACGCCTTCTGATCGAGTCATAATCGTAATCTGGACCAAGACCGCTAAACCTGAAATAACTCTTCGCTCCAGGTGGTTTAAGGCCGGGATGCTCAAGATAGGATCCGTCCTGTTTAAAGAATTTGAACTCATAGCCCATATCTTTAAGTATCTTGGCAAATTGCTTCTCGGAGCTGGACATCGATATTGCATAATCAATATCTTCACGGATCCTTCCACGGACTGTATATCGGCCTTCTTTCTCGGACAACCATTCATCATATGACTTTCTTTTCCTGCTGGAAGGATTCTCAATGACATGAAGCTTTGCTTCTCTGCAGAGCCTGTCACTGGCCAATCGGAATTGACTATAGTCTGCTTTGGTCCTTCGATACTTGAGGCCATCCGCAAAAGAGACCGAGTTTATAACAAAATGGTTGTGGTAGTGTCCCGTATTAAGATGAGTTGCAACTACAACCTCAAACCTGTCGCCCCATATCTCGCGAGCAAGTTTTACTCCGATCTCATGAGCCTGTTCTGCCGTAATCTCGCCATCTCCTTCTTTGAAAGCCTGATAACCGTGATAAGCAAGTCTGCCTCCAGTCTTACCCCAAGATCGTTTTGTATCCATAAAATCATGCACCGCATTTTGAGCGGAGCAGTTGATCCCTGTAACAAACATCATCTGTTCTGTCTTATCAGCATTCTCGGCATAATCGATTACGTCACCGACAGCCTTTCGAGCCGCTATGGCTTCAGGTGAGAGTTCGGGAATCTCCGTTGTCTTGTCGGGATTCTCGATATACTTGAGCACATTGTCCACACGTTCCATTACTGCCCATATAGATGTTACTGCCATTATTTGCCTCCCGATTTATCGAAAGTTTGGTGAAGCATACTGACCACGCCATGGATCTCATCAATACAGTTTTTGAGATCATCCTGATCGTATTCTCCGATCGAATTGAGTTTGAAAAGAACCTGGTCGAGATTTGTTCCAATCCTTTTAAGCTCCCAGATCAGTCTTCTGAAATCGGCGGGCGGTGCTGCGGTCACTATCCCGTTTTTGATCAACTGTCTGCAATGTTCACTCACGGATAATCCTGACTCGCCAACACTGTCCAACAGCACCCGGTACTCATCATCACTCAGGTAAAAATCGAGTCTGTTACTTCTCTTTCTGTATGGTTTTGCCATTACCTTTTGTACCTCCTTGTCTTTAGTCTTGGTTTGAGTCTGTGTGTACACTTTCGGCTTGTCCCATGTAGTAACAAGCAACGCGTTTGTTCACACAAACACAGGAGAGCTTGTCAGGGAGACCCTGAGACCCCTGGGAAAAGCCTGCGGCTTTTAACCTGTCAGACCTGCCGAACTCTCTGTTGTTTGTGTCGGTACTTCGGTTGGTGTTGGCGTGGCCAAGGGAGTCACATCGCTTCTGTTAGCAGAGATGACCACACTGTCCATACAGACATCAATCTTCGAAAAATCTTTGAAGATTCGATACACGATATACCCGCGTTTTGTTCTCCCGGGATTAACATTCTTGTCGTTGAAGAGCAGACCCTCATCGAAGAAAGGTTTGAACTCATCGCGATATTCCATGGAGAATATCTGCTCATTATCGAGATACAATTCGACATTTCTGGTGCTGATATCCTTTTCTTTATCGGTGAGGTTTGTATACGTTACGTTCACCAAAAGGCAGCGGAACTTCTCACCATATTCTGTTGTGACCTCGAAAGAGCTGATCCCGTTAACACAGAATTCGAAGTCATCGGTCTTCTCTGGTGTGCCTATCCCGTAGGTGGTTTCTGTGGTCACGGTCTCGGATGTTTGCTCTGTCGTCTTTTTTGAGCATCCGGCAGACGATGCCAACATACTGGCAATAAGTAACATGACCAGTGCATTCTTAAACTTCTTCATCTTTTATATGCCTCCTGTTTCTTTGCTTTGGGTTTTGATCGTTGGATCTTTAAGTAGTCGTTGTAGTCCTTTCCCTCGGGTGGAGGACAATCTTTAACGACATATTTGGATTTGAGAGCTTCTGCAATCTGCTTTGAAGCCTTTCGTCCCGGATCATCGTTGTCCAGGTGAAGATATATGTGGCTGACCTCGGGATAATCCTTTAGGAACTGCTCGAGTGCTTTGGGTATTACGCTGCCACCGATGCCGGCAAGAGACAAATATGCCTCCTTACGCCAGTTTTTGCCACCTAATTTGACGAGTGTTGCGTATGAGAGCAAATCAGGGACAGCCTCAAAGACGTGAACCTTTCTTGGACTCTGTGCTTTGACGATCCTAAAAGCGAATCGTTTGTCACTGCCTTTAACATCTCCTTTAAAAGGACCAGAGATCGACCTTACGGCACCATATCTAGGAATGCCTTTGCGGTCATAGCCAACAAAAAGGACATTATCGTATTTGACAGTCTCATATATGAGCTTATGCTCGACACACCATCTGATTATCTGAGCATCTATCCCGCGATCAATAAGGTACTGAGCTGCTCTCATCGGATATTCTTGAACTTCTGGCATCTCGAACTCTTTTGGGGGCTCGACCGGAAGTTTTACCGGCGGTAATGATTCAGAGATGTTGCCGATGATCCTTTCAACAGCATCTCTAAAGGGGATTCCTTTAACCTTGATTAGATAATCCAGGGCAGATACTCCGCCGATTCCTTGTGAGAACCAGCACCACTTGCCGTTGTTTATGATGAGAGAGTCATGTTCCACCGTAGAATAAACATTCCCGGAAACATGTCTGATGTTCCCGGGATCGTGGTAGGTAAGATATGTCAGTAAGTCCATTTCACGGGCTCGTGCCAGATCTTCATCACTTATTAAATGCATGGGTTGTACTCCTTTCGTTGTATTTGGCTGTTATGCCATGTATAAAAAGGAGCAATAAAAAGGCCTTGGGACTGATGAAACCCAAGGCCTTAATTCAGTTAGGTTTTTCTGAATCTGAATTTGGATCTGAATCTGAAACTGAGTCTGAATCATCTATAGTTACTTCATTCACTATATCGTTGAACATTTTTGTTTCTTCAACAGAGTCAACATGATTAGGATTACTTAAAATTGTGTCTTTGAGCGCGTCCTGAAGTCTTTGACAACAAGGCTTAAATGAAAAGAAGGTAAGTCCACCACCAACTACTCCACCAACTATAGGTATAACTTTTTTAAAGAACCCTGCAAAAACCTCTTTGGTCATTTTCACGCCAAACCATTTTGCAACCTGCTTAACTATGGGGTAAATCGTACCTTTTGTTAGTGCTTTCTTTAGAAGTTGCTTTTCAACACCTTTACCAAGAGCCTTCGCCATTGCTTTTATTGCATTATTGGCAGAAGCTACACCATACATTATTCCCAAACAAATTGTAAGACTGTTAAGAGTTCCAGAATCGAGCATAACTCCTTCCTTGCCCATATCGATTTCAGGAAATCCATATAGGTAAAGCAGTTTTTGCGCTGCTCTTAGCATATATCCATAGTACTGAGCAATATCAGCTGGTATTGTTGCTACCATTGCTACACCACCAGGAATTCCAAGTGCAGTTGATATACCTGACACTGCAGTACGTTCAAATTTAATGACGTCATCAGCAATCTTATCAATAATATCACTGTCAATATATGCCTGTGCTGGTGTGGTTTCAATTGCCTTTTCTATGGTTTCTGGTGTGCAATACTTGTACAATTCTTTTTTCAAAAAATCAGCACGCCGTACTTTTACACCTGGAACTTTTAGTGCCATCAGAATAATGTCTGTGCTATCAAATTGACCATTTCCATCTTGATCTAATGCCTTGATGAGATTGTCTTTTGCATCGTTAACAGCTTTTGCGACTTTCTTATCCTTTTCAACATTATCTGACATATTATCTCCCATCTTTCTAAGAATCCTTTGTATATTAGTATTATACAGTACCAATCAAGACATCATGCTGAAAAGTAATAAGTTCACACATTGTAGGAAAAAGAGGAGGACCCTTTCGGATCCTCCTCATAAATTACACTCTCACGGCTTTCTTACGATCATCTCTCTGACGCTGCCTTCGTCTCTGCTGTTCCTGCTCTATGAGCTTGAGCATGCTGATATGCTTTAAGGCTAGGCACCGGGCGACCACATCGATCGCCTCAGCGCCATAAGCCATTACTTCCTGCATATCCATTCCGCGCTCATTGAAATCCCTGAGGAACTTCTCATCGAAAAGGACATCCTTGATGTTTTCGGCTGCTGAACCCACAACAGAAGTACAGTGGCCTGAATAAACTCCAGTCACTCTGTCATCTTCCCAAAGAATCTTCCTGATATACTCGACATCCAAGAGCTGTCCAGCACTGCAGTCCATCAAAACTCTCGTGCAGTTATAGGTAGTTTCTTCGATATACTCGTCGTAGGTCATCTTGCGCCGCCCTTCCTCTGCTGAGTCCTCTTAGCGTAATTAAGACCGGTCTCGAGGAGCTTGGCCTTCGCATCATAGTGATAGCACTGAGCAGAGAGAATATCTCTGGGTTCAAGCACTGTTTCATTGACGTTCTTGATCATGGCATTAAGATCCTTAGCCTTAGGCATTCCGTCATCCTTGATAAGGATGAACTCGTGAACAGAGGAAGGAAGCATATAGAAGCTTCCGCCGATAGCCTCAGCTGCCTTCTCACAGAAATCAGGATAACCGGCTACAGCTGCACCCTGGAAACCGCTCTTATTGGTAGCGATATAGGTAACAATGCCAGCTTCCTCAGGAGAAGGGAGATTCTCAGATTCGATGAGGTTCTTGATCATGTCGCCAAGTGGTGTGAATACCATAGGCTCGTTAGCGAGTGAGTTCTTCTCAGCATCAGCAAAAAGCTGCTTCTCATCGACACCGTACATCTCCATAAGCGGCTTGGAAACTACCACGCAGGACCTTCCGTTCTCATCAGAGAAGCTCTCGAGGTGGATGTTTACAACAAGCGCCATGTCCTCAACCATCTTGTGAGGTGTGTCCTTAAGGATGGGAGAGTCACCGGGGATCATTCTGAGGTAGGTGTGATCCTTGACCTGCTCATAATCAGAGATGAAGCTCTTAACGTCCTGCTCCTTGTTCTTGATAACAGAGATGCTGTCCTCAATAGTGTTGACCATCTTGTAGACGGCGTGATCAATATCTTCGCCATCCTGGACGCTGCTATAGATCTCCTTGAGCCTGAAAGCCATTGACATCTTTGAGTCACCGACAGATACCATGAGCCTGTCAGTCATGCCGTCAGGGGAATCGATCGTAGTGAGCTTCATTGAGATGTCCTCAAGTCCTCTGTCCTCAACTTCTTTGGATACGAGATCCATAATCGTGTTCTTGAATTCTTCAAAATCCATGTTCTTTTCCTTCCTTTCTCATACATCGAGCTTTGTCTTTTCAAGCTCTCTTCTAAGCCCGGTGATGCCGGTACCGCCCTTAGCCTTGCCCTGTGAAAGCAAAGCTCCGCCTTCTTTTCCGCTTATTGCGCACGTATAAGCGAAAAGTCTGATGCCGCTGCCATCGTTATTGATCCATTCAGGCTTCGGCGTGATGCTTTTATCTGATCTCATGTCAGATACCTCCTTAAAGATTTATTTGCCCAGTTAAGGGCATGTAAAAGGCCTGCATTTCCGCATCACTGGAAAGCAGGCCCTGAATGAAATTAACCAACCTTTACGGTTATTCGGATGTTTTCTTCCGTGATCGTTGTGATGCTTCTCATCTGTACAGCTGCAACAGCAAGTCCTGTCCTGGCGCTGTTAATCTCACCAACAAAGTCGCCCAAACGCTTAACAGTCTGATTTGCTTCCTTAGAGTTCTTGGCGATCCAATAACCTTTATCGTTACTGCAGATGGGATATCCCGCCTTGCGCAGATTGTTAACATATGCGCGTACGGTCCTGGAGCAGATCTTGAATCGATCCTGCAATTCCTTACTGTGAACTGCGTTTTTCTTACCCTTGTGGTAAGCCTTAAGGTATTCGTAAAGTAATTCTTCCTTGTTCATATGAAATCTCCTTCGTTATTCGGCAGGAACGCAGATCACTATGAATTCCGTGTTCTTTGCCCTGTAGATCTTTTTGTTGTATGGGTCTTGGCCGTAGCCGCATGTTGCGAGACATAAATGCTCTGTGTCGAACAGATCTGCCGTTAAGTACGGATCGATCGCCGAATCTTTGACATAAACAGTATCCATGATCTTGTATTTGTGACGGATGCCGTCAGTAGTAGTGACGATGACTTCTTCGCCGATCTGCTTCTCAAGAGTCTGGAGCTGCCAAAAGATGGTCTTGCTCTGCCTCATCCTATGACCGAAGAGCGTGCAATTAGCTGCATCCCCGATATTGGCTGTCTGAGGAAATCTTCCGATGCCGAATCGCAGGGCAGTAGTAGAGCAGGAGTTCCAGATAGGTTCCTTAACATCTATGCAGGGAATCTCCAGGATACCTATCAATGTCAGGGTTTCATGCTTGGAAGATAGTTCACCCATCTCACGCATCAATTCATCCAGAGTGGTGTCGTCTTCTCCCAACTCACCATCGACTGCCAGGAAGTCAGATATCGGGACCTCAAAAGTTACTTTGTCTTCTCCACCGTCCTCGATCACGCTTTCCACAGTTTTAACAGCTTCCTTTGAAACTGCCTGCCTTGCGTGATTCTTGATCCAGCCGATACACATAATGGCCAGGCCAAGCAAAAAGAGGACCACCAATACTGTTTTCGCGATGATCCTTAATGTTTTGCTGTCGCTCATAAAACCTCCTTCTATAGAAATGCCCCGTGAGCTTGTGACCCACGGGGCAACGAACCATTACCTTCGTCAAGCGAGTCTCTTCTTACGTCTGATAAATACAGATGCCGTAAGAGTTGAGAGTGAAAGGAGGGCCATACCGATCTTCATATAAGTCGGCATTACTTCGCCTGTAGAAGGTCTGAAGTGGATAGTTACTGTCTGACCGTCATCGTTCAGGTCTTCGTGAGAACCGATAAGGATTCCGGTATCTACGTCGTAAACCTTTTCGAAAACGACGATCTTGTCACCTTCGGAAAGTCCCTCAGAGGAGAACGTGATCTTAACTTCCACAGATCCTTCAGAAGACTTAGGCGTGAATTCCAGCATTGAGATAACGGGATTGCCGTTGCTCATAAGCTGTGTACCGTCAGCCTTGTAAAGGGTTGCTTCAGCGCGATATGTCTTTCCGGGTTCAAGTCCCTTAAAGGAGAGCTTGTCGGTGATAGTGATGTTCCTTACTTCCTTAGAGCCAAGATAGATAGCCTTTTTCCCATTGATAGTAGCTGTGGTACCGATCTTCGGTACGTAAACAGTCTGTTCAACGTCATTCAGATCGTAGTGGATGCCACAATATCTTTCACTGTTTTCAGGCTTTACCTTCTCGGCTGCAACGAGTGTCTTACCCGTTACAAGCTCAATCTCGACCGTGAAAGGAACATCGACTGTTCCGTCTGTTGTCTCGGGCTTGAAGGGCACAGAGTTTGTGATCGGTTTTCCGTCAGGTCCAAGGATGGCCTTTCCGGTTGCCTTATCGTACAGAGTGCCTTCCATAATATAGGTCTTTCCAACTATAAGACCCTCAAACTTAACGGTATCAACAAGAGTGATCGTCTTTCTGAGAGCAACGATGTGACCCTTTGTCTCCGTATCGGTAAGAGTCGTCTTAACGATAGGATTGAAGTTCAGGAACTCACCACGGATACCATCCTCAGGCTTCCAGTCAATGTTATCGACTGTTGCATAAGTTGCGGTTGTAGTGATCTCGAAGTCATACGTGTTAGGATCTTCGATATAGTACTCGGGAGCTACTGTTTCCTTAAGATAGTACTTTCCGATACCAAGTCCTCTGTACTCATATCTCTGTTTCTCGGTATTCTCAACGAGCTTGCCGACGATTACCGTGCAATCCTCATCCTTATAGATAGTGAACTCAGCACCTGAGAGGAACTCGTTCTTGTCGTTGACCTTATGGACATAGACAGAACCGGTCTGGTTACGGAACTTGAATTCCTTAATGCCGACCTTGAAATCAGCTGCTGTCGTATCTTTAGCACGAATTGTGAAAGCTTCACAAGTGTTTTCAGTTGTGAAGGTGCCGTCAGGCTTAACAAAGAAGTAACCGGCAGGAGCCTTTACCTCGACGATAAAGTATCTGTTGCCAAATTCCTTGCTGCCATCGTTGAAATGGAGAACGCCGTTTGACTCATAAACACCCTTGGATGTTTCAGCCATGACGCATTCCTTAAGTTCACCGTCATCAATGAGCTTGTTTTTGTTGGAATCGATCCAGACCTGAGCCTTCTTGTCTGCCTTATCCCAAACACCGTTGTCGTTGGAATCAACAAATACTGCAAACTCAGCACCGGAAAGGGGCTCGTTTGTCTCATTGTCGACCTTTGTGACCTTTACAGGTTCAGCATAAGGAGTGTTGGCAGGATGCGCCTCAAAGTTGATTGCATCGTTTACCTCGAAGGCGATATCGGGAGCTGTTAAGTAGTAGCCGTTAACGGTAGCAACTTCTCTGAGGATATACTTGCCAGCAGGGATGTCCTTGAAGACTACATTGCCGTCGTCATCAGTATCGACCATTACCTGGTATGTTCCCATTTCATCCTTGTCAAGAACGCCATTGCCGTTCGTATCCTTATAAAGATAGAACGTCAGGTGGATATTCTCGGGATGATCTCCAGCTTTTGTGATTACCTGTTTTGTCCAAGCGTCATACTTCTTAACGAAGACATCAATGGATATCTTGTTGTAAACGAGGACGCCGGGAACATCGACACCAAAGAGCGCAACATTGTCACGGATGACAGGTGTTGCATTAGTGCCGCCTTCTGAAGATGCGTGTACGAGCTTACCGTCAGCAGTATTGGAATCACTGTTGACCCAGGATGCTGCCCAACCGGCAGACTGGATCTCAACGATCTCATACCAGCCCTCAGGGATCTTATTGAGCTTAGTCACACCAGAACCCTTGGATGTGCGGACCGTAACAGTATCAAGGAGATACTTGTCAGTAAACACACCAATGTTCTGAGCCTTTTCTTCATTGCCTCTGTAGTAGATGGCAAACCTGAAGTCCCTGTCGATCGTAGCAGCCTGCTCGACCTTACGGATCTCAAGAGACGCTTCGATCCTTGTGTTGGTTATGCTCTGGGAGATAACAGCGGTCTCGTTATTGGAAGCGTGGAAGCTCTTTTCAAAAGAAACGATCTTACCGCTCTTATCCTTAACGGCCGTAAATCCCTCGGGAACCATATAGGTATAAGGCACATTGTCATTTCCGTTAGCGTAGAAGGTCTTGGGAACATATTCTCTGACGATATAATCGCCTTCAGGGAGCTTTAGTGTCTGGAGACCATTACGGTTCTCGGATACACCGTTATACTTCCATGTGAAGTTATATGTCCCTTTGCCCTTGCTGGTAGTGCAGGTGCCTTCAGCAACCTTAATGAGTTCCTTGTTATCAGTAACATAGAAGAGATCAGCCTTTATCGTGGAAACATCGCCCGCAACAGTAACTGTCTTGGTCATGTTGAACCACTGAACATGCTCATCGTTCTTGATAGAACCGAAAGCAAATACCTTACCATCTTCCTTGAGGACGAAGTTTTTGTAGTACCTTGTAGTATCAGCCTTCTGATCGAGAGTCCAACCGGAGTTGTTGGTTGAGATGATCTCGACCTTCTTGCCTTCTAAAGACTCAAGATACGCTCTGTTCCAGACTTCCTCGATCCTGTAGTTACCGAGAGGAAGGTGATTAACTTCATTGATACCGACACGGCAGTCATCGACGCCATAGCCGGTTGAAGCTATCTTTGTCCACTCGATATTACCCTTGGAATCGACCTTGCCTGAAGCAATGAGGATGTTCTTATCTGTGTTGTACAGATAGAAAGTGACCTTAGTCCTGTCGAAAGTGTCGTCAACGGGGATCGCCTTGTTGATTGAGATATCACCGTACTCAACATTGTTTCTGATGACATCAACGAAAGTAGCATTGTCATTAAGTGTGACTTTCTTAGAGAAATAAGAGCCGTCCGCACTTCTTGTCCATCCGGAAGGAGTTGTATAGGAATACTCGATAGAAGTATCTCCAAAGACTGTCTTGGGGATGAACTCCCTGACCTCATAAGAGATCTTTGCCTTGCCTGCGTTATAAACTGCAAGCTCGAGCTCATAAGTAGATGTTCCTGTGAGAATGACCTCAGGGTTATCTGCCATATGAAGGTCTGCAAGCTTATATGTCCAGCGGACTTTGCCGTCTTTCTCGGATACACCTGTTGCAATCAGCGTGTTGTCCGTTGTATTGCGGAGTTCAAAGGTATAAACACCGGTAATATCCTTTACAATCTCGTTGTCATCCATTTCCTTTGTGAGTGAATAGTGACCATTAACTGTAGTCTCATTGAGAGTAATCTTAAGGAGATTGTAGTCCGGGTTGGTCTTGTCCAGCTTATGTGAGAAGTAGTTATAGCCGTTAGGGCTAGTACCTTCAACTCCAACCTTTCTTGTGGCAATACCATCAGACCCCTGATAAATGCGTACTCGGAAGACCTGAGTGTTCAGCTCATACCCGGCAGGAGCTCCGATCTCATAAATGCGATATGTTCCGAGAGGAAGCTTGATGCCATTTTCAAGAATCTCGGAATCGTAGAGATCTTTGAAGTAGGTCTTGTTGGATCCGCTTGTAGCAGTAAGACCTGCCAGGAACTTAAGTGATACCTGCTGCTTTGTGCCGTTAAGGTTGAACTCGAAGACTGTCGTCGGAGTACCTGATACTGGAGTATCAAATGCGATGCTCTTACCGTAGAACTCAAGTCTGAACTTGGCGTTATTGAAGTTTGCGGTTGTACGCTGACCTTCTGTGGATATCTTGTCCAGATTAATTGAGAACGGGTCAACAACAGGTGTGTCGGTCATGGGAATCGTAAACAGATCGTTCTTAACGCTGATAGTCTCGGTTTTCTCTGTTAAGAGATTCGTAACCTTAATGGGTGCCGTTACCGTGCTTCCGGTTACGATCTTATAGATGGTCGGATCGATCTCAAAGCCTGAACCATGTGCTGTCTCTACAAGATAGTATGTTGTGTTGGCAGCGATTTTGTAGTTTGTACTTGTCTTACCGCTGGCGTCCATCGAGAAGGTTGTCAGTTCCTGTGTAGGAACATCACCGAACTCATAAGACTTATAAAGCGTGTATTTTGTTCCTGCAAGGCTATAGCAGCTGTTGCCATTAGTGAGAACCGAATAACCGCTCTCAACTGACTTTGTTAAGGTAATCTTCGGCTCTTCCTTGAAGTCTTCAATGTGAAGAACAAGGATACGGTCATTACCGGAAGTGTCCTCATTTACAGATACACCTGATCTCTTGGACTTGCCGGCAGTGTAATCTGAGCCTCTGGCCTGCCAGAAATAAGTGCTTGATCCAGCATAGATAGCAGCGTGATGCCATCTATCATCTGATGACTTACCAAAAAAAACAAGATCGCCTTTCTCAACACCAAGATCACTCAGGGAATGAGTAGACATCTTAACACCTGCAGAGCTCGGGGTGCCGATACCGTGCAGTGAGAGCCAGGAAGTACATCCTGTAGAACCTGTGGTAGTGTAAAGTCTCCAAGGCTTTTCGCCCTTACAACTTCCGCTGAAGTAGACATAACCGCCGGATTCACGAAGCTTGCTGATCTTCTTAAGGGCCTGAGCATAAGCCAGGTGAGTATAAGTGATACAGTCAACCTTTTCTCCTGAACCGCCAGAACCTGACTGAGCATATTTAGCTCCTGTCATGGCATCTGCAGCATTAACTACGGCGTTCCTGAAAGCATCAGAACTGGTGTAGCCTGCTGCTACCATCTGAGCCTTAGTTACAAAGACATAGACACCGGCCTTCTTCTTGGTGAGGTTGACCTCAGCAAGATCCGTATCAGGTTCAACGGGATCTGTAGGCTCGTCTTCCTTTATCTTGCAGCTTGTAGCCACGTCGCCGATCTTGTTTGCAATGAACATACCGGCAAAGAGTGCGCTTGCCTCAGAAGTGGACTTAGCAGGAACATAGTAATCAACCATGTCACCGTAGTTGGAAGAGGAATACTTGTATCCGTCTTCAGTTATTGCACCTACGGTAATAACTCCGCTTATGCCTGCAGGAAGATAATCCTCAGCATCAGCATTGTTGTTCCCGGCTGAAGCGATAACCTTGATGCCCTTAGCTTCTGCTTCCCAAACAAGTTCCTTGAAAGCGTCGTACTCTCCGTTGTCCTTTACTGACAGGGCCATGAGAATCACTTCAACGTTAAGGTTCTGTGCCATTGTTATAGCAGCGCAGATATCAGATACGTTGCCTGTGCCGTCAGAACCAATTGCCTTGATCGAGATGATATAGGCATCGTTTGTCTGAGACAGGATATAGTTTGAGATGTTGGTTCCATGACCATGCTTGTCTGATACATCATCGCCGATAACTGAATATCTCTCGTTTGCGACATTAGAACCTGTATCGATTACAGCAATCTTCGTACTTGCACCCGGGTTGATCTCATAGTTATTTATAAGATCCAGGCCATTGGAGCAAAGGCTTACTGCACCGTCTTCGGCATATGCGATACCGTTTGCTTCGAAATATGAGATAGCGCTGTTATAAGAAACCTTGTCTGAGAATGCGATAACATATGTTCCGTCAAGATAAACACCTGTCGCATTTGTGATCTTGCTTCTGATATCTTTCTCTGTCTGAACGATGAGACGGTTTGCAGATGACAGATCTGAAACAATATCGCTAAAGGCCTTGGAATCAGCCGCATCAACGATATTTACCGAAGACTTTGCCTCCGCTGTGTCGGAAGTTGCTGTCGTTTCGGTCGTTTCAGAAGGAACTGTCTGTTCTGCAGAAGTCTCAGCTACAGTGGTCTCTGATGTTTCAGAAGGCTCAATCGGGACGGTTTCCTCTGTTTCTGAAGGTTCGGTCTCAGCTGTAGTCTCAGAAGTTTCGGAAACCTTGGTTTCTTCAGATTCGGAAGTTTCAGCAATAGTTTCCTCGATCACTGTCTCGGAAGATCCTGTTTCGGATATCTCATCTGCCATTACTGCCACCGTGGGGAACATCCCCTGGAGCACAAGTACGGCTGAAAGAACTCCGGCAGAGATCTTGCTTGCGATTTTCTTCTGCATTGTGATTTTTTCCTCCTTGTTGGATTTTTGTTTGTGGTTTCGACTTTTGGATGAGCAAAAGAAAAGAGCCTCATTTCTGAAGCTCTTCTCATGCTCTGTTGTTTTGTTGTTCTTACGAGAAATTTCTCTGTGATCCGGAGACTATTTTGTCTGTATAGCCGCCGTAATCAGGATGTTCTGCCTCAATGGCATCCCATACCATTTGTTCGCCTTCGTTGGTTATGACCCATTTTCCGCTCTTATTCCTCTTACACGGCACACCATAAACAATCCCGTGATAGCAATTATCGTTTCCTGCCCAGTACTCAACATCCGCAATACATCTTGTGTATCTCGGATCGTTAACCGGCTTAGGTGTCGGGGATGGCTTCGGTGTTGATGTCGGAGCCTTTGTCGGAACAGATGTTTCAGTAGGTTCAGGAGTAGGTGTTGCTGTAGGCTTTGGTGTGGCCGTCGGAGCAACCGTTGGCTTGGGTGTTGCTGTTGGAGCAGCTGTAGGTGCTTTGGTGGGCACGGGGGTTGGAGTTGCTGTCGCCTGCGTGTGCGCGCGGTTCGGATTATTATTATTTACCGGGACCGTATTCGAAGGCTCAGAACTACGAACTGTCTGTCTTGTCTGGTTTGTTGACTCTGCAACCTTAATGATTGTCGTAGCCTCCGTAACTTCCGTGCTTCCATCCGAATTACTTTCGGATGCTTCCAAAAAAGAAGAGGTTGGTGTTGTTTCCTCACTTGAAGGTTCCGTAATACTCCAGGTTTCTTCTTTATTAGGCTGCCTAAAAGAAAGGTCTTCAGACGTATTGCATGAACTGCTACAACTGGTTATTCCCATTGCTATGGCATAAAGTAATGCGACAAATGCCAACTTGATGATCAGGCTGACCAATAACTTAAACAAAGACTTCATACGGGTATCCCCCTTTCAATGCTTGGCTAAAAGAAAAGAAGAACAAATGCTTTAGATGCAAGTCCGTCAATTCCATATCCATTTGCTTGAATCTTAAAACAGCAAAACTAAAAGGTCTAATGTGCGATTTCTCATTCAGGTATCACAGTTAGCTTAAATCTCTAAGTTAACTGCTCACTAACGTAGTACTCAACACTTCTCTTTTAGATAGCAAAAGATTTATAGAGAAAGGGTTAGTTAGGGGTATGGGGGAAGGAAGGGAAGCGCTAATCAACGCCCATGTGCTTGCCTGCGCATTATAATTAATTAGGCTTCTCGTGAGGTTTGGATCATCTTGCTCCCTGTGTCTTAGGCTTAAGCTTGTATGCCTCAACCATTGATTTCAGGATCTTGTTGCCGACTACCCTTTCCTTCTTCTCCCAGTTGCCGGTCTCTTCAGATTTGATCGATCTTGTAAGAGTTGTCACGCCGTCAGCCGGGATCTTCGCCCACAGTGTCTTACTGCCGTAGTGGTCGCTGTGGACCATCTGAACAGGAAGAACGAACTCTTCCCAAGGGGTCTTATCGTTCGGATCCTGATTGGGGATTGAGATTGAGACCATGTCCTTGCCGCCCTTTGTGGTGAACGGCCTTGCGAGCTTGCGAGAGAACTTGATTTCAAGTGTCTCAGCTGCCTTCTGTTCGTTTTCCTGTGTTACTTCCTGGTATTCCTGGTTTTCCATGTTTTCTTACCTCGTTTTTCTTTTTATATTATTTTGAGTGGGTACTTGTGTGCGGTACTTCTGATAGAACTCCAGAGCCTGCATGATGTAGTCTCTGGTATCGTCATACGACACACCATCCGGAATATACTTCCGGAGCTGGCCGAGTGGGATGTGGATTTTCTCCTTCTGGTTCGGCTTTTCTTCCTGCATGATTGACTCGACTACGGCATCGCTTAACTTGCCTTCTTCTGAGAACCTGCGCATCCTGATCGTCTGAGCATGCGATGGAGTACAGTCGCATTCCAAAATCTGTTTGTAGACCATTTCCTGCTCATCCAATGTGAGATAGGAAAGCTCCACAGCCGGTCGAAGTGCAATCTGGCCTTCATCCACAAGATCCAAGAGTTCAGGTACGAGCTCGGTGAGTCGGATATAACGCCTAACTTGAGTAGCGCTATCGCCAGCCTTTTCGCCGATATACTCTGCGGTTTCTCCCAACTTCCCACCCAGTGGGTTGGAAGTTATATCAGTTCTCTTACCCTGCCTCTTGAGGGCCTCAAGACGCATCTTGTAAGAGAATGCTTTCTCACTGGGTAGGATTACTGACCTTTGCAGATTCGACTCGACCATGAGGATAATGGCTTCATCACGGCTCATTTCACGAACATCTGCCTTTACAGTAGAAAGGCCTGCAATCTCGCAGGCCTTCTTTCGTCTATGTCCGGAAACGATTTCGTATCGTCCATCCTCTTTCGGTCTCAAGGTGATGGGTGTAATTAACCCTCGTTCCTTGACGCTCTCCACGAGCTGATCCATGTCTTCGTCCATCTTTACCTTGAACGGGTGGTCAGGGAAGTCATCGATCAGGTCTATCGGGATATCATAGATCTTCGGAAGTCTTCCTTCTCGAATCTCCTTGTCATCCTTAAAGAGCTCATCGTACGCTGTGAGGCCGAGGTCTAACTTGGGTTTTTCTCTCAAGACCGTTCACCTCCTTTGCCAGGAGTGCATAAGCCTCAGCAACTTTACCGCCAGGATCATGCACGAAGATGCTTTCACCAACGTTCGGACATTCAGTCGCTCTCACGGATCGGGGTATCTCTATATTAAATACATTAATATTAATACCCATTGCATCGCGCAAGGCGCTCGTAATCTCCCTGGCGTTGATTGTTCGGGAATCAACCATTGTCATAAGCACGCCATCGATTCTGAGATCTGGGTTTATCTGTCTCTTAACCTTTGATATCGAATGAAGCAACAGATCAAGTCCCTTTACAGACAGAAAAGACGGTTCACAAGGGATTATGACCGAATCAGCAGCTACAAGAGCGTTAATAGTCATCATGCCGAGTGATGGCATGCAGTCGATCAGGATCACATCGTAACGCTGTCTGAGTGGTGCTAACGTCCTCTTAAGTACTGATTCTCTACTCATACAGTTGAATAAAGCCGTTTCAGTACCGGAAAGACTAATGTTGGATGGGATAAGGTCGACTGTCTCGAAATGCTCTATAGCATTATTAATTAATTTATAATCCTTATCTTCTCCGGTCATCTCATAGGCCATGAGCTCAGAAAGCGTCACATCAAGCTGGATATCCGGGTTATCTATCTTGCAGCAGCGCGTCAGAGATCCTTGCGGATCGGCATCAACTAACAAGACTTTCTTTCCCAGATGTCCTAATGCGACACCGAGATTGACTGCAGTGGTTGTTTTCCCGACGCCGCCCTTTTGGTTGGCTACGGCAATCACTTTGCATTTGTCTTCCAATGCGTTTTCCTCCTTTGTAGTATTCATCCCGTAAAGCTTCAATCCCTTTTAGTGCCATATACAGTTAGCCGTATGCTTTGGATACTAGGCTTCACGGTATGTAATCCGCAGTATTTGCTCTGCACCCCCTGCGGTTCGAGAAATTCGGCCCCACTGGGGACGGATTTCTCTAGGGAAACTACAAGGCTCTCGCATTGCTGACTACGAGATCATGGGAGTCTCACCCCGGGTACCATCCCGCTGCGCTCATTGGGTGTGACGGCTCTCGGGAGGACTAGTTCCCGATTCAACGCTCGGCCTGTGACTACGCAGAAGTATCATTATCACTTTGTGCCTGTCATCGCCTCCCTCGGGTTGCAATCCCGATTCTGACTTATCCCCTTTATCGCTCTCTCCCTGTGAAGGAAGGTCTTGGCGAGGTCGAAGTCAACTTGGCTTGGTATTTTAACGCCGACACAAGTAACGTACCTTGTAGTTTGTTTATTCAGTTGTCAATGTCCACGAAGGGAAATGATTCTCTCCAAATTGAGGAGCTGAAATATGTGTCCCTTCACTAAGAGGGACTGGGAGAGGGTGTTTTTAGGGGGGGTATTGCAAAAAAAATTAAAAAAAGTGAAAAAAGTGGATTTGGAGAGCAAAAGAAAAGTGCCTTTCGGCACTTAACACAATGAATATAAATAGATGAAAGTATTATTAGGCTTTAGTATTGGACTGTTTAATATGACCACAACAGTATGGACATCCATGTCCGCCTGAGCGCGATGAAATAAGGGCATACCACTCATGCCCTTTATCACAACGCCACCAGACTTTTTTGTTGGCAAATGCCATTACATTGGAAGGTAATAAAGGAAGGTTTCTGTCAGACCACTCTTTAGCAATGACTGGATATACGGATGCAAGATCATTAAACCCTTCCAGAACTGCACGGTGAGCGCAATAGGGACAGGAACTGTTTGCAAGCACTCTGTTCTTTATACTTGCTGTCCACGTGTGGCCTTTAGCGCACGTCCACATTACCTTTTTGTGAGAACATGCAGAAACATCGTTGGGGGAAATAATGTTATCTGAAGACCATTGCAACAATAGATCCGGTCTTTCTTCAGACAGAGTAAGCCGTCTCATAAGGATAAATCATCTATGCACATATAATAGACACCAATCCGTTTGATTTGTTCATCAACGGAATAGTGTACTTTTTGCAGTGTATATGGCTTATTTTGCCTGCGTATGCGATCTAGCATTATTGCCAGAAAGCCACCCCATATCACAATCATAGATTCCTCCTAATCATCATATATCGTAAGAATACTTGGGGAGGATTATTAATTCCACTGTACGAACAGCTGTGAACTATAAAGCATTAAAGGTCAACAATTATAGGGGGACGTTTGAGATTATTCGACAGTTCTGTCCCAATAATGGCGCAACCTACTCTGTATAATTCCAAGTGGAATGTAATCAGAATGACATAAAAGATATGTCCAAATCTACCATTTGGGAGGTTTGTTATGAGTAAGGAATGCAATGTTAAGACTAACAATAATCTTAGGATCATGTTCGTAAGGGATATTCTTTTTGATCTTACGGATGAGACACATCTCATTACCGTAAATGAGATCATGCATATTCTTAAGGAAAGGTACGATATCACCGCTACACGCCAGACTCTCTACGATGATATAGAACTCCTTGCAGCTTGTGGTATTGATATTGATTGTATAAAAGGCAGGCAGAACAAGTATCGTGTACTGTCCAGAGACTTTGATATAGCCGAACTGTTGCTCCTCAGGGATCTGGTCAAATATGTTAGATCGATAAGCGAGCAGCAGACCAATACTCTAATTAAGAAGATTTGTAACCTTGCAGGGCCTTCTGCGGACTTCTTGATCAACAATGCTTGTATTGAAAATGTTCCAAAGACAAGCAACAAAAAGGTGTTCTATATTGTTGACGAGATTTTCAAGGCTATTGCAAACAATAAACAGATATCTTTCAAATACTATGACTACCTTACTTCTTCCGGCAAGCGATTCAAGAATAGCGGAAAAGAGTATAGGCTGTCACCTTATAAACTCATGTGCTCCAATGACTTTTACTATGTAATTGGGTACTCCGAGAAGCACGAGAAGATAACAGCATTTAGGATCGATCATATAAGCGAGATTCCAAAGACTATTAATAAACACTGTGTCCCGGAACCGGATGATCTCTATACAGATAAGTATACCAAGGAAGCAATGCGCATGATGACCGGAGACGATGCTGAAGTAATTCTGGAATTCGATGAAAGTGTCATTGGTAATCTCGTTGATCATTTCGGCCAGGAACTGGAAATTACTTGTATTAAGAGATCTACATATAAAGCCAAGGTAAAAGTGCAGCTGAATAATGTCTTTTTTGCTTGGCTGTTCGGTTTCGATGGTAAGGTCCGCCTTGTCGGGGACAAAAGCGTCCAAGAGCAGTATGTTCGTAGAGTATCCAAGGAAATGGCAAGGCTATAACACTGTTACAGGCCTTGTAAAATAAGACCTTTTCTGAAATAAATAACCTAAGGTGTAAGCATTTTTTAACAGGTCAAAAAATAGCTGTTGCAATGCAAAATCCCGCCTCGTATAATCTAGTCACAAGACAAACGAACAATTGTTCTTGTAACATTCTGAAGAAAGCGAGGTAGGGTTAAATGCATAAGTTGAATACCATTCTGAGAAAAGATGCTATCGTAAGAATCATACTCGACCTATTACCAATCCCTGCCCTGCCGGATCAAATACAACCCAGTGGTCCAGGACTTGAGACCACATCATTCAAGTTGTAGTACAGCCCCATTACAACGCAAAGCAATAATACCGCAAAAGGAATGATCTCTTTTGTGCTGGTATAACTCGGCAAATATTTCGTAGCTTGACCGAATTTAATCCCTTTAGTCGGTAAAGCAAAGATAGAAAGGAAAAGACCATGAAGGAAATCAACAAGAATTATTTAAGTGCAAACTATTTCAATGATAAGCAGATCGACAGCATCTGCAACGTCCTCACCGATATCTACACAGAAAAGAAGTTTGATGAAGGCGTAATCATCAACAGGATCGATATTGAAGAATTCGTTGAGAAGATCCTGGGAGCCAAGATCGTCTATGAAAGCATTGATGCTGCTTCTTTAGTGGAAGTTGATAAGGAAGATGATTGTGTTGGCTTCTGCTCTGATGGAGTACAGGCAATTCCGGTCATTAGAAATGGCAGGACTGAATGGATTGTATTCCCTAAAGATACGATCGTTATCGACAATTATCTGAAGACAGATCCAAAGTTGGCAAACCACAGAAGGTTTTGTATAGCTCATGAGGCAGGTCACATCATAAAGAACCGCATGACCGGAAAAGTCCAGGCAGAGTTTAACCACGCAGGCGGAGTAGTTCTTACTTCAGCACCGGCTATGAAGAAAAGATATTCCTACCATGAAGTAGAAGCCAACAAGTTTGCTGCAAGCCTTCTTATGCCTGAAGCGATGGTAGCAATGCTCATGTTAAAGCTTTACGACGGCGAGAAGATCGTAAAATACCAGGGCGATATCCTGAGTCACAAAGATGTAGATAGGATTTCTTATATGGCTAAAGTGCTTGGTGTAGCGTATGAGACCATGTACTACAGGCTTAAGCAAATGGGGCATCTCGTTGACGGAATACTTGAAACTTATGTTGAAGAGACTGTAATTGGAGATAATCCTAATGAATAAAGACAAGAATTATAACTATCGGATGCGCAAAGCGCGAGATTCCCTAGTGGAAACGAGGGGACTCAGTTCGAGAATAATCAGATGCCCTGAGTGTGGAAACAGGATAATGCAAGCTTTTGAAGATCTTAACGGTCATGCAAAGCTATACTGCAACAAGTGTCATGAATACCGTCTCATTGAAGGGAATGCATCGAGCCAATACCATAAAGTCAAAAACTCTTTGACTGAACCGGAAGGGCTTAATTCGAGAACAGTCAGATGTCCCGAATGCAGGAATAGCATGCTGATAGCTTTTGATGATCTTCAAGGCCACACTACCATGTACTGCAATAAGTGTCATGAGTATCGCACTATAAACATCAAGTACTTCAGGATAGTTCACAAGAGGCGCCGCCTCTAAGACCCCTACCCTGTACTCCCCGCCGCAGGGGAGTAGAAGCCGAACATAATGAATAGACATAACTTACGGATAAAAGGGCCACCTGGTAGCGCGGGTGTGACGCCGGCGACGTGCGAGTTAGATAAAAATGGTTGATCCATAACCGGATCTCCTGATATCTAATCACACGCCGCTTTTTTTATCTAACTAGTATGTCTTTGCCTCTTTCCCTTGAGTCCGGGAAAGAGGCTTTTTTATGCATAACAAGTGGACTCCTTACGAAACTGGGTATCCCTAGGTCTCCGGAATTTTCGAACACAAATCACTTTTGAAAATTTCAAGGAGACTAAAAATGAATATATCATCAAGTACTTATTCCAATAACGATTACAAGGTAATCAAGCTTGCAAAAGAATACGATAATTTCACAGGCGAAGAGAAATACGCGATCATCACAGATCTTTCAGAAGAAGAGCTGAACCTTCGCTATAAAGATGAGCTTGAGAAGTATCGTCCCTTTGTGATTCTTTCACAAGAGATGTATTCCGTCATCTTAGAAAGCAATAGAAACGACGAGAGAGAGCACAAAAGAGCTTATCGTTGTCATGATGCATTTGCTATTGATGACGAAAGAGCTGCCTTAGAGGCGAACTCTGACCCAGCCATTATTGCAGAGTCTGATGACACCTATAACCACATAATCAATGAAATGATGAAACTCCCTGGCCGTCAAGGACAGAGATTATATCAACATTACGTTCTTGGCTTTTCTATAGATGAAATCGCCGCCTCAGAAGGAATCACTGCTGCATCAGTCTATGAAAGCCTCAGCAGAGCTAAAAAAGCGATGCACAAAGTGTTTGTAGAAAGCGGGGTAATTGAAGAATGATCACTCCCCCTCTCAAGCATTTTGACCTTGTAATCGTAGATTTTGGCCCGATGGTTGATTCTTCAAGTGTTCAGTTCGGCGTAAGACCTGCTTTGGTTTTACAACCAACATCAATGAACAATAGTTCCACAACAACTATTGTGTGTCCCCTTTCATCGGTTAAGAAGAAGCTTTTTTATCCGTATCACATTGAACTTGGCAAACGTTTCGGGCTTCGTATGGACAGCATCGCTCTACTTGAACAGATCTCCGTAATCGATCAGTCAGCAATCATAAAACACATAGGTCATATCGAGGATACCTTTGTAATTGCTCGGATATACAAAGGTTTACGTTCGATCTTGGGCATACCTGAGATAGATCATTTGACTTCTGAAGTATCAAACGGGAGGTATGGATATGGAAAATGACTACCTCTCCCCTATCTACACGATTATGTTCGCGGATTACCCCGATATATTAACCGTAGCGCAGCTTCAGAAGGCGCTCCATATAAGCAGACAGCTTTCCTATGAACTGATCAACAGCGGGCAAATACGAGCGTTTAAGGTGGGTAATTCTTTTAGAATACCCAAAGTCTCAGTAATTGACTTCGTAATGAAATCATAACAACGTTCCTTAAAGGAAGCTCATCTCACATCCGAATCGTATAGTTGATTCTTCATATCAATTCCGTATCCTATTTGTGAGATGAGTTGTCCTGAATACAAAGCACAACTAAAAATAAACAAAAGGAGGTACTACTAAAATGGTATCAGGACATCTAACAACAAGAAATGGTCTTTACTACATCAAGCTCAGTTATTACGACGCTTATAGGAAAAGACGTTATAAAACGATTGCTACCGGACTTAAGGTATGCAAAAACAATAAGAGAAAGGCTGAAGAAATGCTTCAGAAGACGAGAGTTGAGTTCTATGTTCCACAAAGCATCAACAATCTCAAATCTGATATGCCGTTCGTCGATTACCTTTACGCTTGGCTGGAAGTCGTTAAAATCAGAGTTAAACCAACCACTTATCACTCTTATGTATGCATAGTAGAACGTAAGCTCGTGCCTTATTTCAAGCCCATGGAATATACCTTAGAGGGGTTGAAACCATCACACATACAAGCATTCTATGTTCACGAACTCGAGACAGTATCACCTAACACCGTGATCCACGAACACGCGGTTATATACGAAGCTTTAAAATACGCTTATAAGATAGGTCTTGTTCCTTTGAACATAGCTACAAGGGTCGACAGGCCCAAGAAAGAAAGCTTCGAACCTCAATTCCTAAGCGCAGACGAGCTGGAAATCATGTTCAAAGCAATACGTGGAACACCCTTTGAGCTCCCAGTGCTCGTAGCAGCTTTCTACGGATTACGACGAGGAGAGGTCCTTGGTCTTAAGTGGGATGCAATCAACTTTGATGCATGCACTATAACTATCAAGCGTACTATCGTATCTACCATGGTCGACGGCAAACGGAAGATACTGAAGCAGGATTCTACTAAGACTAAAGCCAGTTACAGAACACTGCCTCTTGTAGGAAGATTCAAACAGTACTTCATAGAAGTCATGAAGTCTCAAGAAGAAAATAAGAAGCTCTGCGGTAATTGCTATAACTACGAATACGATGGTTATATCTTTGTAGATCCTGTCGGAAACATACTTAAGCCTAACTACTTAAGTGCACAATTCCCCAGGTTTCTCGAGAGGCATGGTCTCAGGAAGATCCGTTTTCACGATCTGAGACACAGCTGTGCGAGCCTGCTCCTTGCAAACGGTGTCCCCTTAAAGAGTATTCAAGAATGGCTTGGCCATAGTGACTTCTCCACTACAGCCAATGTCTACAGTCATCTGGATTATTCTGCTAAGGTCTCATCCTCGATCGCACTTGAGAATGGTCTCCCCTTACCTAACCGAGACTTTAGCTCAAGCTGGGTGGGTTCGAACTTGCAAGATTTTGAGGGTAAATGTGCCCCCAAAAATGAGGAATGTGCCCCCAAAATTACGGAGCTTATAGGATGAATTACAAGAAAGTAGAAAATTCGGCAAAATTAAAGGCCCGCAAACGCAGTGTTTACGGGCCTTCTGGCGGAGCCGGTGGGATTCGAACCCACGTGCCCTTGCGGACAAACGGTTTTCAAGACCGCCTCGTTATGACCACTTCGATACAGCTCCACGTATCATTTATTCAATTGTATGTAACCCGGAACAAAATGTTCTGGGGGCACATTTGGGGGCACATCCAAGATTTTCAGCACAGGACGGGCCCGCAAAGTGCTTATTTTATTAGCTTTCCATCGTTTAGTCCAAACGAGGTCAACCGGATTTCAAGACCGCCTCGTTATGACCACTTCGATACAGCTCCATACCTTAAGGCACTTAAGTATACATAATCTGAAGACGGTTTGCAAGCATATTTTGCTATGAGAGCCTTCTTATATGTATCCCTCATGCCTTGTAGGATATTATAATCTGTCAGTTACAAAGATACTCGATAAGTCTGTCGAGGTCTTCGTTGTTCTTATAGTCGATAAGGATACGTCCGCGTCCTGTGGAGGTATCAAGGACCTTGATCTTTACCTTGGCACCAAGCTGCTTCTTAAGCTTTGTCTCTACTTCCTTTGCGCTCAGCGAGAACTGAAGGTCAGGAATGAGAGGTGTTTTCTTTGATGAAGGATTATTCTGTGCCTCGATGTATTTCTTAACGAAAGCTTCAGCCTGTCTGACATTCATGTCACGTGTCATGATGATGTCTGCAACCTTACGCTGGTCTTCCTTCTCCTTAAGGCCGAGGATAACCTTCGCATGTCCTTCAGAGAGATCTCCCCTGCTGACAAAGTCCTGAAGTGACTCATCAAGGTTAAGGATACGGATAGTATTAGCGATCGTTGCTCTAGGCTTGCCGAGTTTCTTTGCAAGCTGCTCCTGAGTAAGCTTATGTGCCTTAAGAAGGTTCTGCATGGCAGCAGCTTCTTCAATAGGATTTAAGTCTTCTCTCTGGATATTCTCGATAAGGGCCTGTGCCATTGTCTCCTTGTCAGAAAGGTCCCTTACGATAGCAGGGATAACTGAAAGGCCTGCGATCCTTGCTGCTCTCCAGCGGCGCTCGCCTGCTACGATCCTGTAGCCGTCACCCTTACGCTGAACGATGATAGGCTGGATAACGCCGTTCTCTTCGATCGAGGAAGCAAGTTCATTAAGCGCCTCATCATTAAAGTTCTTTCTAGGCTGTCCGTTGTTGGGGGAGATGTCATTGATCTTAAGATCAACTACAGAATCTCTCTTATTCTCCGGAATACCGTCAGATGAGAGAAGAGCACCCAGGCCTCTCCCCATAGCCTTGCTCTCAGAGACAGTCTTTACAGCTGTTTTCTTAACCGGAGTTTCCTTTACAGGAGCCTTAACTGTAGCTGCCTTCTTAGCAGGAGTTTTCTTTGCAACAGGCTTTGCAGCAGGCTTCTTGGAAGATACCTTAACTGCACTTTTCTTTGCGGCAGGCTTAGCTGCTGCTTTCTTGGGCGCGGGCTTGGCAGCCTTCTTTGCAGTTGCTTTCGTTGCAGTCTTCTTAGCTGCGGGCTTTGCAGCTAAGACCTTTTTCTTAGGCGCTGACTTAGGACCTGTTCCTAATGCTCTTTTAGTATTAGCCATATGTATTTCTCCTTTAAGATCTCTTAATTACTTCTTTTGCCAAAGACTCGTAAGCTCTGGCGCCCTTGGAATTCTTATCATAATCGCAGATAGCAAGTCCGTGGCTCGGAGCTTCAGCAAGTCTGACGTTTCTGGGGATTACCGTCTTAAAGACTTTTCCGCCGAAGTATTTATCTGTTTCTTCCTTTACCTGTCTGGAGAGCTGGGTTCTCATATTAAACATCGTAAGAACAACACCCAGGATCTCGAGTTCAGGATTGAGTTTCTTTTTAACAATGTTAATTGTATCCATCAATTGAGACAGGCCTTCAAGAGCATAGTACTCGCCCTGGATAGGAATGATCAGTCTGTCAGATGCCGTAAGGGCATTGATCGTCAGAAGACCCAACGAAGGCGGGCAGTCCAGTATGATGTAGTCATAGTTGCCGCTGACTGAAGCAATGGCATTCTTAAGGATCTGTTCCCTGGAAATAACGGTTACAAGTTCAACTTCTGCACCTGCGAGATTGATATTCGTAGGGCATATATCAACGTTCTCTGCGTTAGTCTCATAGATAACGTCAGATATAGGAGCATCGTTGATAAGTACATCATAAACAGTCTGTTCAAGTTCACGCTTATCGATGCCGAGACCGCTGGTTGCATTTGCCTGAGGATCAATATCTATAAGGAGAACCTTCTTCTTTTTCTTACCAAGGAAAGCGGCCAGATTTACTGCTGTAGTAGTCTTGCCGACACCACCTTTTTGGTTTACAAGAGCAATTACTGTTGCCATATATAACTCCTTTACTTATATACCTATTTTCAATACGATAATTCTATCATTGTAATAAGAAATAATATATGTCATCTTTGATACAAATTTCGGTTTTTGGGACATATGTGTTTATATAGTTCATTAATAAGGATCTCATAGACATTTAAACAACTTGATATTTACAGGGTTCTTGCAACATAACATTGAATTGTTCCACGTGGAACAATTCTGATTCGTCGCCATATCTAAGATTAAATGTTCCACGTGGAACATTTTCAGAATATAACATTTTATCGCAATCGCTGGTTTTCCCGATTGTTCCACGTGGAACAAAATAGAAACGGGTGCCGAAGCACCCGTCTGATAAGTAACAATGTAAAATCTTGTATCAGTTATCGATGTTAGCAAGCTTTGCGTTTTCCTGGATAAATTCCTTACGGGGTTCGACCTGGTCACCCATGAGGAGTGTGAATGTCTCATCAGCTTCCTGAGCATCCTTAAGAGTAACTCTCAAGAGTTTTCTTGTAACAGGGTTCATTGTCGTATCCCAGAGCTGTTCAGAACTCATCTCACCGAGACCCTTGAATCGCTGGATAAGAGGATTATCCCACTTGTGTTCAGCCTTGATCTGCTCGATTTCCTTATCATCATAAGCATAATATGCTTCATCACCCTTATAAACCTTATAAAGCGGCGGGCAGGCGATATATACATATCCGCCTTCTACGAGAGGTTTCAGATATCTGAAGAAGAATGTCAGGAGAAGTGTTCTGATGTGGGAACCATCGACATCGGCATCGGCCATGATGATTACCTTATGATATCTGAGCTTAGACTCATCGAATTCATCACCGATTCCTGCACCCAATGCCATTACTACCGGCTGGAGCTTCTCATTGGAATATACCTTATCGATTCTTGCCTTCTCTACGTTGAGCATCTTACCCCAGAGAGGGAGGATAGCCTGATATTTACGCTCTCTGCCCTGCTTAGCGGATCCGCCTGCGGAGTCACCCTCTACGATGAAGATCTCACAGAACTCAGCTTCATCGCTCTGGCAGTCAGCAAGCTTACCGGGCAATGCATTATTCTCAAATACTGTCTTTCTTCTTGTGAGTTCTCTTGCTCTCTTTGCAGCATCTCTTGCTCTTGAAGCAGAAAGGCACTTATCCATGATGAGCTTCGCAATATCAGGATGCTCTTCAAGATAGATCTCGAGCTTCTCATATACAGCGCTATCTACCATAGGTCTGATCTCAGCATTACCGAGCTTACTCTTTGTCTGTCCTTCGAACTGAGGATCAGGGAGCTTAACTGAGATGATGGCAGCAAGACCCTCTCTTGTATCTTCACCCTGAAGCTTAACATCTCCATCTTTAATGAACTTATACTTCTTTGCATAATCATTGATGGCTCTGGTCATGGCTGCACGGAAACCTACAAGGTGTGTACCGCCTTCCGGAGTAGCAATGTTGTTTGCATATGTATAAACAGTTTCCTGATAAGAATCATTGTACTGAAGAGCGATCTCAACGAAGTTATCACCCTGCTTAGTAGCAAAGTAGATAGGAGGTGTGTTGATAGCTTCCTTATGGCGGTTAAGATATTCAACGAATGAGATGATACCACCCTCATAATGGAGATGCTTTCTGACCGGCTCTGCTCCTCTGTCATCACAAAGATCAATAGTAACTTCCTTGTTAAGGAAAGCCATTTCACGGTATCTTGTGATCATGGAATCAAAGTCAAAAACGATATCAGGGAAGATGGAATTATCAGGGATAAAGTTAGTCTTTGTACCTGTATCACTCTTGTCGCAAGTGCCAACAACATGAAGAGGTACTGTTGTCTTACCCTTCTCGAATTCGATCTCATAGATGTTTCCTTCACGGCGGACCTGAACCTTCATGTGATCAGAAAGGGCATTAACTACTGATGCACCTACACCGTGAAGACCACCGGAAATGCTGTACGCACCACCGCCGAACTTACCGCCTGCATGAAGTACTGTGTGAACGACTTCAACAGTAGGAATACCAAGCTTAGGATGATTACCTACAGGAATACCTGAACCGTTATCCGTTACAGTTACTGAACCGTCTTTTTCAAGAACTACATCGATAGTATCGCAGCGTCCTGCAAGAGCCTCGTCTACAGAGTTTGCAACGATCTCGTATACCAGGTGATGAAGACCTCTTAATGTCGTGTCACCGATATACATACCAGGACGCTTTCTTACAGCTTCCAGACCTTCAAGGACCTGAATATCATCCTCGCTGTATTCACTGTTGTTGGATGTATCAAAACTGTCCTGATCACCTTCTGCAGCAAGAACTTCTTCCATGGATTCTTCCTTGAAATCCTCAGTTAATGCTCTGGGATTCTCGGCAAGATTCTTGAGTTCATCATCATCTCCGTCTTCAACGGGCTGGAAATAAAGATCTACAGCACCGGAGGGGCGGGAGGAGGCATCATTAGCTGCGGGATTCTCCTCAAAATTAAAGTTCTTCTCGTCGTTTTCACTCATAAAATCAAAAACTCCTATTCTTGTTGGCATATCCCCTCAAAAGATTGGAAATGCTTTATTTATAACGATTTAAAGTCCGGCTGTTCAAAAGTTCTCAGAAGACATCAGTCTGTTTAATATCAGACTTGCGGAGAGTGAACAAACATATGTTTTATCATCGGTTATTACCAATGACTTCGGTATCTCTTCCGTCACATACTGAAGCCTGCCCTGTTCATCCTCGCTGTTCATATATTCAGCTACATCCTTTTGGGAAGGGAGGACTGTCTCAAGATTGACTACAGCGGTAACCGAAGATTTAAGAACTGAAAGATCATTGCCGATATGAATGAACACTTAAAGAACCCCCAAATCGTCCGGAAACTCTCTTCTAACCTATAGAATTATATCATAAAAGGGAAGAATAATATGTTTATTATAATATAAGAAAGCGGCAATTTAGCCTGATTTTTAGCATAAATTGACCTAAAATCAGGCTTCTCTGGTAATGTCACCACCGTTTACACGGTAGAATTCGGCCTTATCAGCGCCCTGCATCACGTCTATTTCCTCACCGATCATATTCTTGTCCGTACATGTGATGAAGATCTGAGCGCCTTTCATGGCCGATACAAGGCTTAATCTCCTTGTCTTATCAAGTTCCGAAAATACATCGTCCAGGATAAGGATCGGGGTAGAGGAGACAAACATCTTGATTATCTCCAGTTCAGAGAGCTTAAGAGCCAATGCAGCCGTTCTTTGCTGTCCCTGAGAAGAGAAGTTCTTCATGACAAGACCATCCAGTTTGATGATGATGTCATCTCTGTGGATACCGATGGATGAAATATGCTTTTCGATGTCATAATTTCTGACAGATTTCAGCTTTGCCAGGACCAGATCAGAGATAATACCCTTAATTCGCCCATAATCGGCTTCTGAGAGGCCTTTACTCATATAGTCGTCATATTTACTGTTTTTGGTTAGAAACGTTTCTAGGGCCCCTACAACGCCAAATATTGTACTGTACTCTATAGAAAGGTTTTCTTTGCCTCCGGAAATGCTTCCATGATGTCTTGAAGCGATATCTGATATCAGCTTAGAGAACCTGTATCTCTTCAATATGATCTCCGCTGAGAGCTCAGCAAGTGAGAAATCCCAGAAATCAAGCTGTTCATCTGCCAGATTATTCTTGCCGTCACTTGGTCTGATACTCTTAAGAAGGGCATTTTTCTGTGCCAGAAGCCTGCTGTAATTGCTTAAAAGATTGAAATAAGATGGTGATATCTTGGATATCAGCGTATTTAAGAACTTTCTTCTGAATGCAGGAGCATTTTTGACGATATTTAAGTCTTCAGGAGCGAAGATAACAATGTTACATACGCCAATATATTCGGAAATCTTATCTACAGGAGCATTATCACGGATAAGGAGTCTTCCGGCCCTGTTATTCTTGCTTAAAGCAGATTTTTCAGTGTAATAAGAAGCAGAAAGTTGCACATTACTGGTGTCATCATCAGTAAGATCCAAACTGGCTTTATATTCATTCTCACCGAATTTGATAAGATCTGAGTCTTTACTGGTCCTGTGGGATGTAATACTTGAAGCTACATATATTCCTTCAACTAGATTCGTCTTTCCCTGGGCGTTATCACCGTAAAAGATATTAACAGAAGGCCCGACATCTAAATCGAGCCTTCCGTAATTTCTGAAATTTTCTAAATGTATGCTTCTTATGAACATTATCTTCTGATAGGAAGAATAAGATAAATGTACTTTTCACCCTCAACAGGCTTGATAATGCAGGGTCCCTGACCGCCATTTACTTCAACTCTGATAGTCTCATCTTCGATATTCTTAAGAACATCAAGAACATATCTGGAATTGAAATCAACATCAATGAGATCGCCTTCAAGGCTGATGCTGATGTTCTCCTGGAGATTACCTCTTGCAGAAGTAGCCTGAACAGTAAGCTCAGAAGGATTATTAGAAAGGAATCTTACAGGGCACTTACGGTCATCTGTCATGATGATAAGTGAAGCTCTGTCAACAGCATCAAGAAACTGCTTACGGTTGATAGTGATAACTGTCTTAGGATTCTTAGTAATGATGGAATCGAAGTTAATGAACTGACCTTCGATAAGACGTGAGATCATTCTTACGTTTCCGATATCAAATAAGAGATTCTGCATTGAAGTATAGATATTGATTTCTGCATCTTCGTCATCACTCAAGATCTTGCTCATCTCAGTAAGAGCCTTACCGGGAACGATGTAATTGATCTTAGGGAAGTCATTACCCATATCCTCACGGTTGATAGCCATTCTGAAACCATCGATAGATACTACAGAAAGAACTGAACCGTCACTTACGATATTACTGCCTGTAAGAACAGGACGCGAATTATCACGTGATACAGCGAAAATAGTGTGATTGATCATATTCTTAAGGATCTTCTGACCCATAACGATCTTCTCAGCACCTGTCTCATCGATCTCAGGGATCTTCGGGAACGGCTCAGGATCAAGACCGGCAATCTTGAATTCAGCCTGACCACACTTAATCGTTGTCTGGAAGTTGCTGTCTGAAATGATATCTACTTCAGGCTCAGGCAGCTTTCTGATAATGTCACCGAAGAACTTTGAATCTATAACAACAGAACCCTTCTCAGTTACACTTGCTTCTACGTCAGCCTCGATACCTGTCTGAAGATCATAACCTGTAAGTTTGATCTTATCGTCATCTGAAGCTTCTATAAGGATACCGTTAAGGATATTTACTGTACTGTTAGAAGTAACAGCTCTCTGGACTATGGATACGTTATTAACCAAGTCATCTCTGCTGCATGTGAATTTCATCTGAAAAGTGCCGCCTTTCCACTAATATAAAATATTTCAAACATTATACACTTAATATTATTAAAAATGTATAGTTTAACGGTGTTACAAAGTTTGATTTTGAGGACACTTTTCGCGAAGCGGCATGCGTTCTGTGTAGTATTTAAAGTTAGCTATTATTCTCTCTATTATGTCCTGTTCAAATGTTCAAAACCATGGATAAATGCATTGTTTTATTGAATTTTGAAAGTAAAAACAATGTGTAAAACGCATTTGATCTTTGTTCAGAAAAATACCCTTTTGAACATTGTTACATTTACGAACAAACCATCTACAGACTATCTACCGGAAGTTATGAACATAAAAACAATTATTGTTCAAATCAGGTAATGTTCTTTACGATAGCTTCAGCTATCTTTTTGAGTTCATTATCCTCATCGACATTGGTGCAGCCGTGCATAACTGTAGTATGCTTACGTCCGCCGAAAAGCTGGCCGATCTTCTCATATTTGAATTCGAGATAATCCCTGCATATGAACATAGCAACATTTCTGGCAGTGGATATATCGGCACTTCTAAGCTTTGAAGTGAGCTTATCAGGTGTCAGATCATAGTAATTAGCAACTGCATTTATGACCATTTCAGGTGTTAGATACTTCTTTTTATTAGGCTGAACGATGGGAATTATGATCTTCTGGACATCTTCCAGAGAAAGCTCACCGTTTGCCAGAGTAACATAAGAAGAAATGGTGTTGAATGCACCATTAAGCTGTCTGATATTAGTAGTAACGTTCTCGCAGACATAGTCGACGATCTCATCAGACAATGTGAAATTCTCATTCTCGAGCTTGCTTAAGAAGATAGCTTTACGGGTCTCAAAATCCGGAGGCTGGACGTCGAACATGATGCCGTCCTGGAATCTTGATACGAGTCTGCTGCTAAGCTCTGTAAGGTTAGAAGGAGCCTTGTCACAGGTAATAACGATCTGTTTGCCTGCGTCTATCAAAGCTTCGAAAGTATTGAAGAATTCCGTCTGAACACTGTCTTTGCCAATAAGGAACTGGATATCATCGATAAGAAGTACATCGACAGAACGGTATTTATTACGGAAATCCGTATAATTCTTATTCTGAATTGTCGCGATAAAAGCATTTGTGAAGGCTTCGCATGTGGTGTAGATAACTTTCTTCTCGGGATGCTGCTCGAGAATTGCATTACCTATGGCCTTCATAAGGTGAGTCTTTCCAAGACCGGAATTACCCCATAAGAAGAAGGGATTTCTCTGCTTCTGACCGGGCTTTGATGCGACAGATACAGCTGAAGCATGAGCAAAGCGGTTACAGTCGCCTACGACGAAGTTAGCAAAGGTAAATTCACCTGTAAGACCTGTAGTGGTAGGGATCTCACTCTTAGCCTGTCTTGCAGCTTTCTTCTCGGAATTTACGGAAGCATTCAGGGCATTATCGTCACCCTGAAGGATGAATTTAACTGCACAGGATTTATCATGATTTGCATGCTTTATAGCATTATCGATTATCTTGCTGAGTTTCTGGCTCTTAACGAGATCAAGAGAATAAGGGTCTCTTGCAGCAAGAACAAGCACATCATCATCAGAATGGGCAACGCTCATCTTGCAAAGGATAGACTCATAAGTGACGATATCGATATTATCGTCAAACTTAAGAAGACTGAGCGCATTAGTCCATAAAGAACTCTCCATGTAATCCCTCCGTAACAAAAATGACGTGCGAATAACATAATAGCACGGTTTAAGGGTATAATGAATAAGCATTTTATATTAAAATTCTTCGAAAAATCGGGCAGGATAATGAAACGCATAGAGGTTGTTAAAGGGTCAAAGACCAGAAGTAAAACACTTAATACGACACTGATATTGATTGGTGCGGTATTACTTGTAGCCGGCATTGTTTTCCTGCTTATCGAACCCATAAAACGCTATAACAGACAGAAGATGTCACAAGAGGCACTTACTGTTATCTCAGAGAAGATAATAGAGACAAAAGAGTCTGAAATGACTTATGTCGTTCCGGCCATCGGAAATGAGGTTGAAGGGGAAGGATACGATTTTATCGGTGAGGAAGAACCTGAAGCGACACCTGCTCCGAATGCCAAAGTCGTTCTTAATTCGATCGGTATCCTGAATATCAGCAAGATAAAGATCAAGTATTCCGTATGGGACGAAGCTACAAAGGTATCTTTGAGATACGGACCCGGTCACTACGGAGATTCTGTCATGCCGGGTGAAGTCGGAAATGCGACCATCCTGGGACATAACTACAGGGACGGTTCGATGTTCCATAAGCTCGGGCAGCTTAAAAAAGGCGATAAAGTCGTATTTACCGGCAAGGACGGCAAAGATAAAGTCTTCTATGTGGAAGAATCAAAGATAATAAAGGCCGCAGACCTGATGAAGTACACGACAGGGGATATCACTGACAAAAGGCAGCTTACCCTGGTTACCTGTACATACGAATATGGCAGAAAAGGCTGGAGAAGAGTAGTTATCTGCAGGATGAAGGGGTAAAAATACCGGATATTCACTCAAAATTCAGAAATTCCCCACTATTTGATTATTTCTGTTATAATTGGCGCGGGTTTAATAAATCCTTATTATAGAGATATTATTTTTTGGAGGAATAAATATGGTAACGGCTATCGTTGGCGCTAACTGGGGCGATGAAGGCAAGGGAAAGATCACAGACCTTCTTGCAAACGAATCAGATATCGTAATCAGATTCCAGGGCGGAGCAAATGCAGGACACACCATTATCAACGAGCACGGCAGATTTGCACTTCACCTTATGCCTTCCGGCGTATGTCACGAGAATATCGTGAACATCATCGGCAACGGCGTTGCTTTGGATATCCGTAAGTTCATCAACGAATATAACTCCATCAAGGAGCAGGGCTTAAATCCCCAGCTTCTCGTATCTGACAGAGTTCAGGTCGTTATGCCTTACCATGTTGACTTCGATAAGTTTGAAGAAGAGAGACTTGGCGGCAAGGCTTTCGGTTCCACAAAGTCAGGTATCGCACCTTTCTTCTCCGATAAGTATGCCAAGATCGGTTTCCAGGTTTCTGAACTTTTCGATGAGGAAACATTAAGAGAGAAGATCAACCGTGTTCTCGAGATCAAGAATGCTCTCCTCGTTAACCTTTACCACAAGGATCCTATCGATCCTGAGACACTCCTTGCCGAGATGCTCGAGCAGGGAAAACTCATCAAGCCTTTCGTTACAAATACACAGGCTTATCTCTACGATGCTATCAAGGCTGATAAGAAGATCCTTCTTGAAGGCCAGCTCGGAACCATGAAGGATCCTGACATGGGTATCTACCCGATGGTTACATCTTCTTCAACTCTTGCAGGATACGGCTGCGTTGGTGCAGGCATTCCGCCTTATGAGATCAAGAAGATCGTTGTAGTTACCAAGGCTTACTCTTCATCTGTAGGCGGCGGAGCATTCGTATCCGAGATCCTCGATGAAGCAGTTGCTAAGGAATTGAGAGACCGTGGCGGCGACAAGGGTGAGTACGGTGCAACAACAGGACGTCCGAGAAGAGTCGGCTGGTTTGACTGCGTAGCTACACGTTACGGCGTAAGACTTCAGGGCGGTACAGACGTTGCTCTCACAAACCTCGACGTTCTTGGTTACCTCGATAAGATCCCTGTATGCACAGCTTATGAGATCGACGGAAAGATCACCAAGGATTTCCCGAATCCCACATTGCTTGACAAGTGCAAGCCTGTTATCGAATATCTTCCTTCATGGAAGGGCAAGGGCGAGATCCGCGGACTCACCGAATACGATAAGCTCCCCAAGGAAGCTCAGGATTACGTCGAGTTCATCGAAAAGGAGATCGGAGTACACATTTCTATCGTATCAACAGGTCCTGTAAGAGAAGAGATCATCAGAAGATAATCCCTGAAAAAATGCGAAAAACTGAGCTGCAGCAACCGCAAGGACTGCAGCTCTTTTATTTATGTAAAACTTACCAAAACATAAATATTTAAAAGCATTATGTTTTTCGCTAATAAGCAAACAATTTCCTGTTTTCGCGAGTGGAGAGCAAGCATATAATTAACCCATAAGATATATGTGATTTTGGAGGAATTCCCATGGCCAAGGAAATGATCCTCGTCCTCGATTTCGGAGGGCAGTATAACCAGCTCATTGCCAGACGCGTAAGAGAGCAGAATGTCTACAGTGAAGTCAGACCCCACACCACGAGCATTGATGAGATCAAGGCTTTGAATCCCAAGGGAATTATCCTCACGGGTGGTCCTTCAACTGTATACGAAGACGATGCTCCGAAGTGCTCTCCCGAACTCTTCAAGCTCGGAATTCCTGTTCTCGGTATCTGCTATGGCGCCCAGCTCATGAACTATCTCCTTGGAGGAGAGGTCAAGGCCGCACCCGTCAGAGAATATGGCCACACTGACGTTCTTGTTGATACTGATGCAAAGCTTTTCAAAGATGTATCTCCCAAGACAGTCTGCTGGATGAGCCATACAGTCTATATCGCCACTCCCGCACCCGGATTCAAGATCACTGCTCACACTGAGGTCTGCCCGGTAGCTGCAGCTGAGAATGTTGAAGATAATCTCTACTGCGTTCAGTTCCATCCTGAAGTAGTCCACACCGTTGAAGGCACCAAGATGCTTGCCAACTTCGTTAAGAATGTCTGCAAGTGTAAGTGCGACTGGAAGATGGATTCATTCGTCGAGACATCAATTAAGGAGATCCGTGAAAAGGTAGGTTCAGGCAAAGTTCTCTGCGCTCTTTCAGGCGGCGTCGATTCTTCAGTAGCCGCAGTACTTCTTTCAAAGGCAGTCGGAAAGCAGCTTACATGCGTTTTCGTTGATCATGGCCTTTTAAGAAAGAACGAGGGCGATGAAGTAGAAGCTGTATTCGGACCTGAAGGCCCTTACGATCTTAACTTCATCAGAGTTAATGCACAGGATAGATTCTATTCCAAGCTCGCAGGAGTTACTGATCCTGAGACAAAGCGAAAGATTATTGGTGAGGAATTCATCAGAGTATTTGAAGAAGAGGCAAAGAAGGTAGGCGCTGTCGACTTCCTCGTGCAGGGTACGATCTATCCTGACGTTATCGAATCCGGTCTTGGAAAGAGCGCTGTTATCAAGTCTCACCACAATGTAGGCGGACTTCCTGACTATGTTGATTTCAAAGAGATCATCGAACCCTTAAGACTCCTGTTCAAGGATGAAGTAAGAAAGGCAGGCCTAGAGCTCGGAATTCCCGAGAACCTCGTCTTCCGTCAGCCGTTCCCCGGCCCGGGTCTTGCGATAAGGATCATAGGCGAAGTTACTGCCGAGAAGGTAAAGCTTGTTCAGGATGCTGATGCGATCTTCAGAAGAGAGATGCAGCTGGCGGGCTTCGACAAATACGCTAACCAGTACTTTGTAGCACTTACAAATATGCGTTCCGTAGGCTGTATGGGCGACGAGAGAACATACGATTACGCATGTCTCCTCCGCGCTGTTACAACCACAGACTTCATGACCGCCGAAGCAGCAGAGCTTCCCTGGTCACTCATTAACAAAGTCACTAACAGGATCGTAAACGAAGTCAAAGGTATTAGCCGTGTCTTCTACGACTGCACGGGCAAACCCCCGTCAACGATAGAGCTTGAATAGTTGACGAGGTTCTGAAAGCCAATAAAATAAGGCATTTCAGATATTTGAGTTCATCTCGGATAAGATTTGGATAATAGGGAAGAATAACCAATTATTCCAAGTAGCAACAGGTTAACAGATTATACAAGCACTGCCGGTTTACAAGATCGGCAGTGTTTTTTGTTGTCTGTATATATCAGGACACAAGATCCTCTGTCGGTCGGATCTTGAAAAATGAATATAAAACCTACGGTGCTGAGATGGTATAGACCGTTTATACGTACTGAAAAAGCAAACTACATAAAATGGATGAAATAGATATTGACAGAACAAATGTTCGATGATAATATGCACTTGCAACATCAGATCGACAGATATTCCTCATAGGGATTGATAGTCATCGGAGCAAAGTTGTGGAATCGAGCTCAACGATCTAAAACAAAGCGATTTTACATGAGAATAGAACCACCAACTTAAACCGAGTAAGCGGAGCAGGCCCTCCATTAGGACTGTAAAGACTACCAAGCACCGTAATAGTTGAGAGAAGGACATTTTCCTTTTCAGTTTGTGCGAACAGAACAGGATCCTCTACAAGGACTGAAAAGCTGTAAAGCACTGTATAGAACTGGAAGATGTGATCCATCTACTCAGCTACTACGGTGCTTTTTTATTGCTCTCTTTGTTGGTGATTCAGAGGAAGGAATAAATATCCTTCGCGAACATTGACAAATGAATAGCAAACCGTGAGGTACGTTCACTTGTATCGGCGTTAAAATACCAAGCCAAGTTGACTCCGAACCCGCGATGACCGGTCGAAAGATCGAGAGCGATAAGGCGGATGAGTCAGAATCAGGGTTGCAACCTGAGGGAGGCGATGACAGATACAAAGTGGGGATACTTCTGTGATGAGCAGCGGGGCGTATTAGTCACCGGGGTGAGTTTCTCCAATACTCTTCCCATGTTTTCGTAGTCAGCAATGCGAGAGCCTTACGGTTTTAACTTTTTTAATCTGGAGAAGGTGGAGCAAAACTACAGCATTCGCTATCTGTGTTGATTTTCAGACTGTTTATGTCGAATTTCAGACTTCTTTTGAGTTTAGGGTTTAATTTTGCCCTCTCTCATTCCTTAAGAGTGAAGGAATAAGTTTGCACTCTGACAATTATTTGACAGTTCATTCAAACGATACTGTTCGTCATTTCGTGTTTAATTCCAGACTGTTTATATCGAGTTTCAGACTTCTTTCAAATCAGACTTTCGCTTTTGCTTTCTCCCATTCCTTAAGAATGAAGGAACTAGTTGTTCTATCCAAGTTCCGTACGGTTTTAAAGAAATACAAAAAGGAGGTATCAACTATGACCATACCAAGACCGCCGACATAGCGGAAAACACATCAGTAACTCTTAGGCCGAAGCATGAAAATGCTTGAAATCACAACAATTATATGGAGCAATAAAAATGTTAACTAATGTAAGTACAAACAACAACATCTTTATCAGAGCAGACGAAGTCGCTCAGGTATTAAATGTATCCGTTCAGACAGGTTACAAGATCATAAGAGATCTTAACAAGGAACTTCAGAAAAAGGGTTTCGTTGTACAGACCGGCAGAGTAAACAGACGCTATTTCGAAGCCAGATACGGCATATCCGGAATGGAGTTTACCGGTGATGGTCAGATTGCATCAGAAGGAGGAATTTGATATGTCAGTACACATAGACAAGCGTACTGGAAAATGGTTCTCAATGGTTTATTACGACGATATTTATGGTAACCGCAAACAGAAGTGTAAGAGAGGTTTTAAGACCAGGAGACAAGCACTTGATTGGGAATCTGAATTTCTTAAGTCGGACAGCGGGGAATCAGATATGCGCTATGAAACATTCGTAGAAAACTATATGAATGCTATCAGTCCGCACTTGAAGGAAGATAGCATCATAACGAAAAAGAATATTTTCAGATGCCACATATTACCGTACTTCGGGAAGCGAAAACTTAATGAGATCGAGCCGATTGATGTAGCTAACTGGCAAAGGGAGATTATGAGAAAGGAGGGAGCTAACGGCAAGCCGTTATCTTCAGTGTTTCTCAAGACGATTCACAATCAGCTTTCAGCATCGTTTAACTTCGCAGTGAGGTTTTATCACCTTCCCAAGAATCCGGCAGCAATCGCAGGAAACATGGGAAAAGAAGGTGGTAGGGAAATGCTTTTCTGGACGAAAGATGAGTATACGAGATTCTCGCAAGCAATCATGGATAAACCAATGTCCTATTACGCGTTTGAGATGCTTTACTGGACAGGGATGCGTGAAGGGGAACTCCTGGCGCTCACACCTGACGATTTCGACTTAGAAGCCAAGACTGTGAAGATATCAAAAACGTATCAGAAGATCAATGGCAAGGAGCTTATTACAACACCTAAGACGGCCAACAGCAACCGCACGGTAACGATGCCAGACTTTCTTTGTGAAGAGATGAAGGAGTATCTGCAATTTGTTGACGGTATAAAGGGTAATGAGAGGATTTTTCCGGTATCAAAGTATTTTCTTCTCCATGAGATGAAAAGAGGATGTGCAGTTGCAGGTGTAAAGCGGATTCGTATACACGATATAAGACACAGTCATGTAAGTCTTCTTATCGATATGGGATTCACGCCGGTAGCAATCGCTGCAAGAGTCGGACATAAGAGCATTGATATAACCTTCCGATATGCGCACCTTTTCCCGTCAGTCCAAGGAGAACTTGCCAACAAACTTAATAGTGTAAAGGAGTACTGATCATGAAACAGAAAGAAAATAAAGATCACAACAGATACAGGAATGTAAATGTGGGATTCAGAGTAACGCCGCAGGAGGCAGATGAGATCCACAGAGCAGCACTGCTTTCCGGTATGAAGAAGCAGGACTATATCCTGAAGCGCTTGAGGAACCATGAGATCGTGGTCGTTCCTAATTCAAGACTGTATAAGCTGATAATTGAACAGACGGAATATCTTGCTACGGAACTCGGGAAGCTTATCAGATCCGGCAAGAAGATAGATCCGGAACTTAAGGCGACGGTGGAACTCCTGGTCACGACACTTAATGGTATGAAGGGAGATACCTCAGATGAGTGATGACAAAAAAATAACTGTCCTGCGCGCTGCTGCAACAGCTGATGAAGGACAGTCAAATGTAACTAACACCGTCAGTATAGCGGAAGAATACGTGCACTGCAACCTAATAGCTATATATATTTATAGCTAACAATCTAACTAGCTAACTATCTAGCAATCAAGCCAGCTAAAAAAGAGTTATGTCTTCTACTTGAGTAGAAACGTAACTCTTTTTTTTGTTTTTAATTCTACACGTGTTAATTAAGGAGTTTTTATGGATAATAAAATCTATACGCAGCAAGAGCTTTATGATAATGACATCAATACTGACGGCTACACGGTCAATAAAGAGTCAGGGACTTTTACCGGCAAGCTTGTACTTAAGGCTTGGGCAACAAGATCAAGAACAAACGCTCATGGCAGACCTCTCAGGGCATTTTTCGATCTTGATGATGGAAGAAAGATTATTGCTTTAATCCAATCCTTTAGACCGGAACAGATTGCAGCTGTCAGTATAGCTCCAGTAGGGTGTCAGATGATGCTTTGGTTTGAAACAAGTACCAGCGGATATGTGTTTCTGTCCCGATTAGAGTCTCTGTCAGTAACTGAAGACTGATCTTAAAGTGCTTTGTTAAGTGTGAGGCGGCATCTGATTTTATGACTGGTGACGTTATCATACTTATCCCGGTCTTTTTCTTATTAGATTAGCCTTGAACCAATTCTCATAGATTGCGTTCATAGCAGGTTTAAGATCATTGGTTGAAGAGGATACTCGGTAGACTTTTTGCTTGTCTATCGAGGGATCCTCTAATCTTTTTATCACTTTTAGCAGGCTACGCTTTTTGATATCAAAAAGCACATTTCAGGGAGAACCCTGAGACCCCTAATGCGCCCTGGCCGGACGCTATTTTTTGAAAACACGAGGTATATAAATCTATGAGCAGAAGAAACAAAGCCGTCGTCATCCGCTTCACCGAAAATGAATGGCGGTCACTAAATGACAAGGTGAAGAAGGCAAAAATGCCAAGAGAGAAGTTCTGCAGGGTGGTTCTTCTTGGTGCCAAGATCAATGCTCCCCCGGATGCAGATTATGTG
>Ga0256404_1000300_pt1 | contig 128360 bp, 115 predicted proteins | sample RumenRJG_01DNA_FD_185990 | JGI IMG/M metagenome (GOLD analysis project Ga0256404, IMG submission 185990) | Bovine rumen microbial communities from Lethbridge, Alberta, Canada - RJG_01 | ecosystem: Host-associated > Mammals > Digestive system > Stomach > Rumen | place: Canada: Alberta... | reverse complement strand
CACGAAGAACAACGTGCTCCTGCAGGCCGCTCAGTCGATGCTGGCACAGGCGAACCAGAGCAGCAGCTCGGTCCTCAGCCTGCTCCAGTAATTCACTGGCCGCTTAGGTACAGGTTCGTTAGAACTACCATGACCCTCTCCCTCGGGAGAGGGTTTTTTGTTTGTCCTGTCGAATAAGTAAACAGTGCTATGACTGGAGAGGAGATCGCCATGAAGATAACCGCCTGTTACATCGTGAGGAATGAGGCCGCCAACCTGCGCCGCTCCGTGGCCTCTATCGCGGGCGCCTATGACGAGCTCGTGGTCGTCGATACCGGTTCTGTGGATGATATCGTCGCCGCGGCACGGCAGCTCGGCGCGCGCGTCCTGCAGCTGACATGGCAGGATGACTTCGCCGCGGCGCGCAATGCCGCGCTGGAGGCAGCCACAGGGGATGCGATTCTTTTCCTTGACGCGGACGAGTACGTGAGTGCGGCCACGGCGCCGCAGCTGCGCACCCTGCTGGAGCAGGAGCTCGCGGGGGCCGATGCCCTGCTGATGCACATGCTGCATATCGATGGGGCGGAGAGCAATATTCTCGGCGATACCTACGTGCTGCGGGCTATGCGGCGATCGCCGCGCCTGCGCTATGCGGGGCGCATCCACGAGGAACTGCGAGATAACGGCGCGCCCCTGCAGCATCTGGCCGTCGTGCCGGACGCACAGCTGCGCCTCTACCATACGGGCTATGGTGCGTCCGTGAACCGCAGCAAGGCGGAGCGGAACCTGCGCCTGCTGCAGCGTGAGCTGGCGGCGGCAGAGCAGCGGGATGACAGGGCGGAGCAGGGGCGGCTCTACATGTATCTCGCCGAGGCTTGCCGTGGCGTGGGGGATATGGCGCGGGCCGAGGAATATGCGCGGCGCGATATCCATCAGGGGCGGCGCCCCGTCGTGGACGCGAGCCGTAGCTATCATCTGCTGCTGCATCTGTTGGCGCAGGACCCCGCGCGGCAGGCGGAGCGGGAGCAGGTGGCCGAGGCCGCCGTGCGGGATTTCCCCGAGCTGCCGGAGCTCCACGCGGAGCTCGCCGTGCTGCGCGCCGCGCACCTCGACCTACCGCATGCCCTGCGGGAGATGCAGGCCGCGCTGGCCTGCCGCCCGGAGCAGCTGGGGCTGGAGCCCGACCGCTTTCCCGCCGAGGCGCGGGCACAGGCGCAGCAGCTGCTGGCGCGCTGGCAGGATATCCAGCGCGCGGCGGCGGGGCTATCCGTGACCGCCTGCCTCATCACGCGCGGCAGCGCGGAGCTCACGGACTGGCTGCGCGGTGCCGCCATCTATGCGGACAAGATCATCGTCGTGGATACGGGCGCGCCGCAGGGCAGTATCCAGCGGGCCGCGCAGGCGGCGGGGGCAGACTCTGCCGCCCTGAGTATCGTGCCCTTTGCCTGGTGTGACGACTTCGCGGCGGCGCGCAATGCGGCGCTGGCGCAGGTCGCGGACGGCAGCTGGGTGGTCTTCCCCGACGACGACGAGACCTTCACCTGCCCTGCGGCCGTGCGCCCCGCCATCGTGCTGGCACAGCGGCAGCAGCCGCCCGCCGTGGGCGTGCAGGCCAGTATCATCAACGTGGACGCCGATGCGGCGGATTTGGAAATCAGCCGTTTCCCCGCGCTGCGCATCTGGCAGGCAAAGCCTGCGCGGCGCTATCAGGGGCGCATCCATGAGGCCCTGCTGGACGCGGGGCGGCCGCTGGCACCGCAGTACACGGAGCCGCGCCTCACCGTGCGCCATACGGGCTACTCCTCCGATCGCGTGCAGGTGAAGCTGGAGCGCAACCTGCAGCTGCTCTACCGCCAGCTGCAGGAGGGCACGGCCACGCCGCTCACGCCGCGCTATCTCGCGGACTGCCTCTACGGTCTCGGCGAGTACGAGCTCGCGCTGCACTACGTGCGCGAGGCACTGGCGCATCCCGTGGCCACGGCCGACGGCGATCTGCCGCTCTGCAGTCAGGGCCTGCGCTGCCTGCAGGAGCTGCGGCAGCCGCTGGCCGTGCAGCAGCAGTGGGCGGAGCGGGCGCAGGCCATGCTGCCAGACCAGCCGGAGCCGCTGGCCTGGCGGGGCCTGCTGGCGCTGCAGCAGGGACAGCGGGCACAGGCGCAGGAATGGCTGGCCGCCTTCCTCGCGCAGGCAGGCAGCTGCCGCGACCGGAATCTGCTGGGACGCGTGCAGGCGGCCATGGGCACGCTGCTGCAGGCCACGGACGCGGTGGCAGCCCGCCAGCATTTGCGGCAGGCCCTGCATCTGGACCCCTATGCGCCCGCCACGCTGCGGGCCTGCTGGCAGGTCACGCAGGGGGCGGAGGATTTTCTTGCGCTCGTGCTGCCTCATTACGGGCAGCGGCGGCAGCGCGGCCTCCATTCCCTCGCGGTCTGGGCTGAGCGGGAAGGGCTGGAAGAGCTCTACGCGGCCGTGCAGGATGCCCTGCGGGGACTGGGCGCCCCGGTGGATTCGCTGGCATCGCTGCACGAGCTGGCCGCACAGCCGGCAGCATGGCGCGATGCCCTGTTTGGCCGGGCCGGCCAGTACGTGCAGCTGCTCTTTACCGCCCTCGTGGAGCTTACGGCGGGGCAGGCGGAGCGCGCGGTGCCGGAGACGCGCCGGGCAGACTGGCAGGCTTTGCTGCCCGCGGGCATGCAGCGCCTGCTGGTGCGCCTTGCGGGCGGCGAGCCCTTGCCGCCAGAGGCCAGGGCCGATTACGAGACCGGCCGGAACGTCATCAGGGGGCTGGTCTCGGAGGCGGCACAGGCCCGCTACGAGGCCATGGCCGCCGATTTCGCCGAGCAGGGAGAGGAGGTGCAGCATGGCTGAACCGCAGGATAAGCGCGAACAGATTGGCGCGGCTGGCATGCAGGCTGCCCGGAGCCAGCAGGGGACGCAGGGGCTGGTCGAGATTTCCGCCTGCGTGATTACGAAGAACGAGGAGAAAAATATCGGCCGTTGGCTGAACTGCATGCGCGTTGCCGCCGATGAAATGATTGTGGTGGATACGGGCAGCACGGACAAGACCTGTGAGCTCGCCCGGGCGGCGGGGGCCAGGCTCTATCACTTCGCCTGGCGCGACGATTTCGCGGCGGCGAAGAACTACGCCATCGAGCAGGCCCGGGGCCGCTGGATTCTTTTCCTCGACGCCGATGAATATTTCACGCCGGCGACCGTGGGGGCCGTGCGGCCGTTGCTGCGCCGCCTCACGCCGCACCATGAGGTGGCGGGCGTGCTCTGCCGCCTCACGAATATCGACCTCGACGACGGCGGCCGCCTGAGCACGGCCAGCATGCAGCTGCGCATGTTCCGCAACCTGCGGAGCCTCCGCTACGTGGGGCGTATCCACGAGGCACTGGATGTCCCGCATAACCGCAGCATCGAGCTCACGCGGGAGGTGGAGATCTACCATACGGGCTACTCGCACTCCATCATCAAGGCTAAGCTGCAGCGGAACAAGGCCATGCTGGAAAAACGCATCGCCGAACGCGGCGGCACGATCAAGCCGACAGAGCGTTCCTATCTCATGGATATCGCCTATGGCCTGGATGACTACGACGCAGCTATCCATTACGCCCGGGAAACGCTGGCGCAGGATAAGGTGTCCGATGAAATCAAGGCGCGGGCCTATGAGACCTGGGCCAGCAGCTGCCTGGAGGGCCCCGCCCCCATGGAGTCAGCCGTCGCCTGCCTGCTGCAGGCGGAGGAGGCCTGCCCGCAGCAGGCGGAGTTCCCGCTGATGCTCGGTCTCTGCTACTATGAGCAGGGGAAAAAGGATCTGGCCGAGGAAACCCTGCGGCAAGGTCTCGATGTGCATGCGGCCTACGCTGAGCGCACCGACGTGACCAGCGTCATCGACAACGCGGCGCGGCTGCTGCCTACGGTCTACTGGCGGCTGGGCGATATCGCGATGGCGCGTGATGACCTCGCGGCGGCACAGGAGCATTACGTGCAGGGCCTGCAGCTGCAGAAGCGGCATGCGGGCCTGCTGCGGAGCTTCTGGCAGCTGCTGCGCCGCCTGCAGGCACCGCCCGCCGATGCCATCGCGCTGCTGAACCAGTTCTTTGACCCGGAGACGGACGCGGCCTGGCTCGCGCGGCACCTGCTGCGCCAGCACGGCGGTCCGGTCTGGCTCTATTATGCGCGCCGGGCACGGCAGCGCGGGGAACTGGCGGCATCCCCACTGCTGGACTATCTGGCGGCGGGGCGGCCCGCGGCGGCCGCGGCGGCGGCCGCGGAGCTGCTGCAGCGTTGCTATGACCTAGGCTTGCGGGTGCAGGCAAAGGGACAGCCCCAGCCGCAGCTGCAGGCACTGATGCCGCCGGACTATGCGTCCAGGTGGCGTAAGGAACAGGAACAGAAAACAGGAGCAGAAATTTTATGACATATCGGGAGAGGCGGCAGCTCTTTACCCAGCTGACCGCAGCCATGGAGCAGCGCCGCTGGCCGCAGGCCATCGCGCTGGCACGGCAGCTGCAGGCGGCGGGCAATCTGTCGCGGGAGCAGTATGAGGCCGTGCTCGCGGCCTACATCGACGGCGATGCGCCGGAAGATCTGCCGGCGGCGGCCGCCGCCTATGCGGCGCAGGTGCCGCAGGACGGTGTCTGCCATTTCTACCTCGGCCGCGCGGCATTGCTCACGGGCGACGGGCGTGCGGCCGAGGCGCATTTTCAGGCGGCGCTGGCGGATGCCTCGCTGCAGGGCTGGTACCGCGGCGCCGTGCACAGTATCTATGCGACGCTCTGCCGCGAGCTGGGTCGCACGGCGGAGGCGGCGGAGCACTACCGCCAGTCTGCTCAGTACAAGGACCTCGAGCACGGCAAGGCCACGGAGTACAGCAACTACCTCTTCAACCTGCACTATCTCGCCAAGGACCAGCCCTTCATGCTGGCCGCGGCGCAGGGCTATGGCCAGCTCTGGCAGGCTGTGCCGCAGTACAGCCATGACCGCGCGCGCCATCGGCGCCATGAGAAAATCCGCGTGGGCTATATCTCGCCGGACCTGCATTTCCACGTCGTGGCCTTTTTCAGCTATGCGTTCCTGCACAATTACGACCACAGCCGCTTTGAGGTATATTGCTATACGAACTGCATCGAAGATGATGCGAGCCGGGAGTTCGCGGCCCAGGTGACGGGCTGGCGCAACGTGCGCGGCCTCAGCATGGCCCAGGCGGCCGAGGTCGTCTACCGCGACGAGATCGATATCCTTTTCGACCTCTCGGGCCATACGGGCTGGGGACTGCTGCCCGTGCTGGCCTACAAGCCCGCGCCCATCCAGCTCTCGGGCATCGGCTATTTCGATACGACGGGCCTGCCCGCCGTCGATTACTTCCTCGCCGACCACTATACGGATCCAGAGCAGGTGACGGCGGGCGAGTCCAACGACGCCTACTTCACGGAGAAGCTGCTGCGCCTGCCGCACTCGCATTTCTGCTTCATGTGGCACGACAATCCGCCCGCGCCCGCCCCGGCGCCCTGCACGAAAAAGGGCTATGTGACCTTTGGCAGCTTCAACAATTTCTCGAAGGTCACCGATGCGATGCTCGCGCTCTGGCGGGATATCCTCGCGCAGGTGCCGGGCAGCCGCCTCTACCTCAAGGCGAAAATCTTTAACACGGCATACGGCAGGGAGACGGCGCTGGCGCGGCTGCGGGCGGCGGGCATCGACCCCGCGCACGTGATCTGCGGCGAGCAGGAGGCGCGCTACCTGCCCTGCTATGCGGACGTGGACATCGCGCTCGACACCTATCCCTACCCGGGCGGCGGCACGACCTGCGATGCGCTATACATGGGCGTGCCCGTCATCACGCTGGTGGGCCGACGTCACAACGCGCGCTTCGGCTACAGCCTGCTCATGAATGCGGGCCTGCCCGAGCTCTGCGCCTTCACGCCGGAGGAATACGTGGCCAAGGCCGTGGCGCTGGCAGGGGACAAGGCGCGTCTGCGCCGCTATCATCAGGTGCTGCGCCGTCAGCTGCTACTCTCGCCGGTCATGCAGGCGGAGGATTATATGGGCGACGTCGAGGCAGCGTATCAGCGCATCTATCGGCAGTGGCTGGGGGAGGCGGCACCGGCGCGGCAGCCCGTGGCCTGGACCGTGGCGTTCATGGAGCGCGTGAAAGCCGTAGAGGAGGGCAAGGCGCAGGGTCAGCATGTGCATTGGTACCTGCAGCAGGCCCTCGCCCACGACCCCGCGCATGCGGCGGAGCTCTGGCGGGCGGCCGCGGCCCTCGCCGGCGGGCAGTACCGCTATGAAGCGGGCTGGCGCGCGGCGCAGCAGGCCGAGGCGGCGCTGGGGTCGGCGCCTCAGCCGGACGCGGCGGGGCCGGATGAATTTCGTTGCACGCTCTATACGGCGGGGGCGAAATGCGCGCTCGAAAGCGGCCGCGCAGCTGAGGCCGTGCAGCGCTACCAGCGGGCCGCCGCCTGTGCCACGAGCCTGAAAGAGCGGCTGGAGCTCTACAGTGCCAGCCTGCTCTCGGCCCATGCCTGCAGCGACGACCCGCAGGCGGAAATCGCGGCGCATCTCGGCTATGCCGCCTGCTTCAGGGCGCCTGAGGGCGGCAAAAAGCCAGCCTGGCCAGAGGTCGTTCCCTATACATCATGGCCAAGGAAAAAGCCGCACCGCCGCCTGCGCATCGGCTACCTTTCGCCGGACTTCCGCCACCATGTGATGTTCGCTTTCTACTATCAGCTGCTGGCCGCGCATACGGCAGGGGAGTTTGAGCTCTATGCCTATACGCTGAGCCCCACGAGGGACAGCTATACGCAGCTGGTCGAACGGGCCGTGGACCATTTCGTCCCTGTGCATGGCATGGATTTTCCCACCGTGGCCGCGCGCATCCATGCGGACGAAATCGACATCCTCGTGGACCTCGCGGGCCATACCGTGAACTCCGGCCTGCCCGTGCTGGCCTGGCGGCCGGCGCCCGTGCAGGTGTCGGGACTCGGCTACATGGCGGCCACGGGCCTGCCCGCCGTCGACTATTTCCTCACGGACAGCGCCGCCGACCCCGAGCCCGACGGCGCCTACTGGCAGGCTTTCCACGAGGAGCCCGTCGTGCTCACGAGCCAGTTCTGCTACACGGGGCGTACCGACGTGCCCACGCCTGCGGGCGCACCATGCATGCAGCGCGGCTACGTGACGCTCGGCGTCTTCCATCGCTACCTCAAGTACACGGACCATATGCTGCGCCTATGGCTGCAGCTGCAGCAGGCCCTGCCCACGGCGCGCCTGCTGCTGAAGAACGGCGCGCTGAACGACGTGCAGACGGCGCAGGCCGTCTACGAGCGCCTGGCGTCGCTGGGCTTCGACATGGACCGCGTGGTGCTGGAGGGAGCGGACGAGAACTATATGCGGCGCATGCTCGACGTGGACATCATGCTCGATACCTTCCCCTACACGGGCGGCGGTATCACCTGCGACGCACTCTACATGGGCGTGCCCGTGGTCTCCCGCTACGGGCGCACGCGCGGTAGCCGCTTCGGCCTCTCCGTGCTCACGGCCGCGGGCCTGCCGGAGCTGGCCGTGGGGAGCGATGCGGACTACGTGACCCGCGTGCTGGCCCTGGCGCAGGAGCCGCAGCTCCTCGATACGCTGCACCAGCAGCTCCGGCCGATGCTCCTGGCCTCGCCGCTCATGGATACGCCGCGCTACGTGGCGGAAGTGGAGCAGGCCTATCAGCAGATGTGGCAGATTTATGAACAAAAGACAGGTGGAAAGCAATGACTTTGGCGGAGACAGAAGAGCTGCTGCAGCCCGTAAGGGATTTGCTGCGGCAGGAGGAGCCGCAGCTCGCGCTGGACAAGCTCAATTTCCTCGTGCATGCGCATACCTTTGCGCCCGAAGCGCAGTGGCTCATCTACGATCACTACGCGACCTGTTACCTGAAGCTGGTCGATCTGCTCCGCTGGCGGCAGTACGCCTGGGCGAGCATCACGGCCGCCACGGGGCAGCCGCGCGGGCAGCAGCAGACGAATTTCAGCGATTACCTCTTCATGCTGCACTATTTCCCCGATGTCAGCGACGCGGAGCTCAGCCAGCAGCATTTCCTCTACCAGCAGTTCGCCGACGCCACGCCGAAGTTCCGCCATCCGCTGGCGCGCCATCAGCATGAGAAATTGCGCATCGGCTATCTGGCCTCCATGTTCTCCGAGAATATCGTGAGCCTGTTCTCCATCCAGCTGCTCGCAGCCTACGACCGCACGCGCTTTGAGGTCTACACCTACAGCACGCGGGTGCGGGAGGACCGGCTCACGGAATTCCTGCAGCCCTACGTGAAGAAGATGACGGTATTCCAGCCCGGGCAGACCGCGGAAGAGCGGGCCCAGATGATCTATGACGATGAGATCGACATCCTCTTCGACCTTGAGGTGCATGCGGGCGGCGGCCTTACGATGATGCTCATGTGCGCGAAGCCGGCTCCCGTGCAGGTGGCGGGCATCGGCTACATGAGCACCTCGGGTACCGATGTGGTGGACGCCTTCCTTGGCGACTCCTACTGTGACCCGCCGGGCCTGCACGACGGGGAATTCCGCGAAACGATCTGGCGTCTGCCGCATACGCATTTCTGCTATACGCCCTCCGAGCGCGTGCTGCGCTGCGAGGAGAAAAACTACGTGCCGCATACGCCCATCGTTTTCGGCAGCTTCAACAACGTGTTCAAGATCACGGATGAGATGCTGGGGGCCTGGCGAGAAATCCTCGCGCGGGTGCCTGAGAGCCGCATGCTGATCAAGAACTCCAGCCACCGCACGGGCGCGCTGCCGCATCTGCGCCGGCAGCTGCAGGACGCAGGCATGCCCATGGACCGCATCGAGACTGAGGATGCGACGGGCGAATACCTGCAGCGCTATGCCGATGTGGACATCATGCTCGACACTTATCCCTACACGGGCGGCGGCACGACCTGCGAATCGCTCTACATGGGCGTGCCCATCATCGCGCGCTATGGGCGACGGCACGGCGCCCGCTTCAGCTACAGCATCATGCAGAACGTGGGCGTGGGCGACCTGTGCTGCGCCACGCTGCAGGAGTACGTCGAGAAGGCCGTGGCGCTGGCGCAGGATCGGGAACTGCTCACGGCGCTCCACCAGCAGCTGCGCTCCATGATGCAGCACTCGCCCGTGATGGCGGCTGGCGCCTATGTGCGGGACGTCGAGGCAGGCTACGAGCGCCTTTGGCAGCAATGGCTCACGCGGGCGCAGGCAGGAAAACAGGCATGATTGTCGAAGTCTATAGAGATAACGAAAATATCTACGTGCAACCATATAGATGAAAGGGGTTTATCACCATGAGTAAAGCAAGCCGCCGTCTGGCCAAGAGACAGGGACAGCAGAAACAGGCGCAGGCGAAGCGCCAGCAGGAGCAGCTGCGCCAGACCGTAAAACAGCATTTTGAGGCGGAGGAATATCCGGACACCATCAACACGCTGGCCGAGCTCGTGCAGGCGGGCGGCCACGATGCCGAGTCGCTCTACATGGGTGCCTACAGCTATTTCATGACGGGCGATTACGTCCGCGCGGCGCAGATGGTCGATACCATCCTGCAGCTCGCCCCGCAGCATGTGGCGGCCCGCATCCTGCTGGCCCGCGTCTGCATCCTCGAGGACCGCACGGACGACGGCCTGGCCATCTTCGACTTCGTGCTGGAGCATGATGAAAAAGTTTTGACCGAGCAGCAGCGCGAGGACGTGGAGGACATCCTCGAGTACTACGGGCGCAACGAGCGCGAGCACATCGTATCTGACTTCCCGCACGTGGCGCAGTTCCTCGGCCTGCAGGCCGAGGCGCAGGAGACCGCCGCGGAGCCGGCAGTCCAGGCAGTGACGCCGCAGGCCGCCATGACGGTCAGCATCCCGTCCGCCGGCCAGGACACGCAGATTCCCGTTCAGGGGACAGAGGCGGCACCTGCCGCTGTGGCAGAGCAGCTCGTCCCCGAGGAGGCCGCGTCGGCTGCGCCGTCCATCACGCCGCAGCCGCCCACGGAGACGGAAGCGGCCGCGGCACCGGCTGCGCCCGCGCCGGAGGAGGTGCCCACGGATGCAGAGGTGCAGGACAAGCTCGCGGAAATCATGGGTCAGCCTATCTCCCTGCGCGAGAAAGTGCGCGTGCTCAACGCCTTCGCGGGCGGCCTTTTCGTCGACGGTTCCTATGCGGCGGCCGGGGCCTGCCTGCGCCAGGCCCTGCAGATCGACGGGCAGGATACCATGACGCTGCGCAACCTCGCGGTGCTGCTGCACGCGCAGGGCGAGCAGGACAAGGCGCTGGCCGTGGCCGCGCAGCTGCCGGGCACGGACTTCCTGCTGCTGGAACACCTGCGCCGTCCGGCCGGGGAATGAGCCATGGGTGCTGAGCAGGAGACCGTGCAGCTCTGCTATGCGCTGCACGACGACAGCGGCCATTTCACAAAATTCCTCGGTACCTCCCTGCTTTCGGTGCTGGCCAACGCCAGCGGCCCCGTGCACGTGCATATCCTGCTCGACGCCTCGGTCGCGGCGGAAAATCGCCAGCGCCTGCAGCAGGTGGCGGCCGCCTACGGGCAGGAACTGACCTTTTACGAGATGGATGTGCTGTACCGGCGGCCCCTGCGCCGCCTGCTGGCCGCCCGTCCGGACATCGGCCGGGCGCGCTATACCGTGGCGGGCTTCTACCGTCTCTTCCTGCCCGAGCTCCTGCCGGGGCAGCATGTACTCTATCTGGATGCGGATACGGTCGTGACCTGTGATGTGCGGGATATCTATACCGTGCAGGTCGGTAGCAACGGCGTGGCGGCCGCCTCGGAGTGGCGCATGAGCGGCAATCCGCAGCAGCTCCTGCCTGGCAGCCAGGGCTGTGTGGATCCGCGGGCCTATTTCAATTCGGGCGTGCTGCTGCTGGACTTAGCCGTTATCGCGCGGCAGCAGCCCGGCGTTACGCAGCAGCTGCTGGATTTCCTCAGCGGGCATCCACGCGAGCCCTATTTCGATCAGGATGTGCTGAACCATTTTTTCAGCCAGGCCTATGCGCCGCTGCCGGAATGGGCGCACATGCTGGTGCCTGCGCGGCAGCTGCGGGGCATCCGGCAGGTCGTACCGGGCGTCTATCATTACGATGGCCTGAGTCTCGGCCTTTTCCGGCCGCAGGACGTCTATGACAAGCTGTTTTTCGACTATTTTGCCGCGACACCGTGGTGCGATGGCGCTTTCCTGCTGCGGGCGTTCAGCCGGATCCGGGAGGCCTGCGGCCAGCCCGTGCCCGAGCGCGAGGGGTGTCAGCTGCTGCGCCAGCTATAATCAGATAAGGGAGAGGCATATGATACAGGAAAAGCCATCCGTCGCCGTGGTCGTGCCGGTCTACAAGCAGCAGTTATCGCAGGAGGAGCAAATCTCGCTGCAGCAGCTGCAGCGGGTGCTGGGAGATTACCCGAAGATATTCTTTGCGCCCGAGGGGCTGGACTTCGACTACGGCGAGCTGATGCAGGGCTTCCGCATCGAGCGTTTCCCCGCCGTGTACTTCAGCGGTTTTCTCGGCTACAGTCTGCTCATGCTCTCCGTGGGGTTCTATCAGCGTTTCCTCGCCTATGACTATATCCTGGTCTATCAGCTGGATGCCTTCGTGTTCCACGATGCGCTGCTGCAGTTCTGTGCGCTGGGCTATGACTACATCGGCGCACCGGTCTACCGCTTCGCGCCCTGCTGGCATGCAGCCGGCGTGCAGGTGGGTAACGGCGGTTTCTCCCTGCGGCGCACGGCCGCCTGCCTGCGCCTCGTGCAGGAGCAGCATGACCTGCTGCTGCACCATCCCCTGCAGGCCTCCTTCCGCGAGTGCGAAGACTTGTTTTTCGCCTATTGTGGCGGACAGGCGGAGATCGATTTCCGCGTGCCGCCCGTGGCAACGGCACTGCAGTTCGCCGTGCAGGACGACGTGCAGCGCGTGTTCCGCCGCCTGACGGCAGAGTGCCTGCCCATGGGCTGTCACGGCTGGCTGAAAGGCCATTTCGCGGCCTGGCAGCCGTATCTCGCGGCGGCGGGCTATGCACTGCCGGCCGGGAGTGGCGCGCATTGGCGCACCTATCGCGCGCAGCATCTGGCGGCCTATCGCCACGGGCATGCGCATTTCAGCCTCATGCGGCTCTACGGCCTGCTGCACCGCCGCGACCTGCCCGGCTGCCTGCAGCTGCTGGCCCGCTGGCTGGCGGCGGGGGAGGCGGACGGCTGCTGGCAGGAGCAGACGGAGGACCTGCTGCAGCTGCTCTGCCTGGCGCAGACGGTGGCAGACGAGACGTTCCAGCCGCTCGTGCTGCAGGCCCTGCTGACGGCGCTGCGCTATGCTTTGCAAGGAGATATCCCCGAGCGTACGGTGGAGCGCGTGCGCTATCTCCTGCCGCAGGCACCTGCGGGGACGGCAGGAACGGCGGCCTGGCAGGCACTGCAAGAGACGTTGCAGGCCCAGCGGGCACGCTGCTGGGCGGAGTGTGCACCTGCGCCGCCGCAGCCCGCGCCGCGCGGCCCCCGGCAGATCATCGCCATCACGATGGTGAAGAACGAGCAGGACGTCATCGAGAGCTTTGTGCGCCATACGCTGAGCTTCGCCGACCGGCTGCTCGTCTGCGACCACCAGAGCACGGACCGGACGCGGGATATCCTCGCGCGGCTGCAGCAGGAGGGCCTGCCCGTCGAGGTGCGCACGGAGCAGCGGGCCGCCTACGTGCAGGCGGAGGTTATGACGGCCCTGCTGCAGGAGGCCGCGGCGCGGGGCGCCGATCTCATCCTGCCGCTGGACGCCGACGAATTCCTGCTGCCCGAGGCGGCGGGCAGCTGCCGTACGCTGCTGGAGCAGCTGTCGCCCGAGCAGGTCTACCGCCTGCCCTGGCGCCGCTATGCGCCGCAGGACGAACGGGATACGGGCTTTTTGCCCGCGCGCCCGCTGTGGCGGGAGGCGGGATGGGATGAGGGCGGCAAATGTATCGTGGGCGGTGCCATCGCGCGGCACCTGTCCCTGCGGCTCGTGCAGGGCAATCACTACGCCTATTATTATGATGTACAAGGCATGCGTCAGGACATCCCGAAGGTGGACTGTGCGCTGTCGCTGGCGCATTTCTTCTGGCGGAGCCGGGCACAGATGCGCACGAAGGCCGCCGTGGGCTGGCTGAATATCGCGGCGCGCTTTTCGCGGGACACGATGCGCGGCGGTGAGTATCGCCAGTACGCGCAGACGGTCCGGGCGGGCGGCGAGCTCGGCTGGCAGCCGTTCCTGCGGGGGCCGGAGCTCTGCGACCTGCGGGGGCGCGTTGCGCCGCAGACCCTGCGCTATAGCGAGGACATTCAGCCGGATGTCGTCGCCAACCTGCTTGCGGCAGGTGAGGCGCTGGCCCAGGAGGTGGCCGCCCAAAAGGCGGCGCAGGCACAGCGCAGCGTGACCTCGGTCGTACCCTATTTAGGTGAGGAGGAGCCCTTCCGCCGGAGCCTGCAGAGCGTGCGGCAACAGCTTTTTGCGCGGCGGCAGCTGCTCGTACCGGTCATCGCGCCCCTGCCGCCTGCGCTACAGCAAGAGCTCGCGGCCATGCCCGATGTCCGGCTCGTCATGGCGCAGGCGGGGGAGCAGGAGGATATCTTTGACCAGCTAGCGCGGGTGGCGACGGGGGATTACGTCGCCTGGGTGCTGCCCGGCGAGACGGTGCAGCCGCAGCAGCTGCGGGATATGGCGGCGAGCCTGACGCTCAATGATCCCGATGGGCGCTATGCGGCGCTGCTGTCGGACGGTGCGCTGCAGCCGCTCGATGCCGTCTCGCCCTATGCAGCTATCGGCGTGACGCTGGCGCAGAATGTGCGCGTGATGACGCGCACGGCCCTCTATACGCTGCTGCTGCAGAATGGCAAGGTGCCGGCTGGCGGCCTGAGTGCGCTGCTGGTGCGCCGCCCGCTGCTGGACGCGTGCCACTGGCTGCGGGAGGGGTTCACGGCGGAGGGGGAGCCCCTGCTCCTGCTGCTCTACCGGCTGCTGCTGGTAGGGACCCCGGCGGAGCGGTTCCCCCTGCTCGGCGTGCTGTACAGCAACCTCCACGGGCCGGCAGCGCAGCTGCCTTTGCCGGCGCAGGCGTGGCAGCAGCTGTGCTGGTACAGCCTGCTGCAGCAGGACGGCGGCCAGCTGGACACGGCGGTACGGTCGCAGGCCGCGGACCAGCTGCGGCGCAACGGCATCACGCTGCTGACGCAGGCACTGGCGCAGGGCGAGGACACGGCGCAGCCCGTCTGGCAGGCCTACCAGCAGATGCTGCAGCGAGTGTGAGCTGCGGCCGCTGCGCGGGCGAGCCGGCGGAGGCTGGCTGAGGACGCCTTTTCGGGCATTCTGCTGAGGGCCTTGGTTGAGCGTTTTGCGGATGTTTATGGATGGAGGAAGATGATGCTGATGACGCAGCAAAGCAGCGGGGGAAACAGCCGCAGGATACTCTGCCTGACCCTTTCCATGGGTGGCGGCACGACTTTTTTCCTGCAGGACTACCTGCAAAGAGAGTGCGCCGACGCGGCAGAGACCTGGCTCCTGCGGCCGCTGCCCGCTCATGCCTATGTGGCGAAATCGCTGCTGCTCTGCGATGCCCGCCAGAGCGAGCGCTGCGTGGAACTGCCGCTGGATTTCGGGCGCCTGCACCGGGGCCTTGACGAGCTGGGCGTCACGGAGATTTTTGTCAATCACCTATTCGGCTATCCGCAGGAGGCGGTGGCGGACTTCCTGCTGCAGAGCGGGCGGCCCTACACCCTGTTTTTGCATGACTACTACCTGCTCTGCCCGCATTTCAACCTTTCCTGCCAGGCCAGGGACTGCGCACGGGCGGCGGCGACGCCATCTTGCCAGCAGGTCTTCGGGGAGGCGGGGCTGTCAGGGTGGAGCCTCGCGCGTTACCGCCAGGTCATGCACCGCATCCTGCAGGGCGCCGCGCAGGTGCTCGCGCCGACCTCCTACGCGGCGGGCATCGTGCGGGCGGTCTACCCGGACATCGATATCACGGTGCGGCCGCACCATATCACCATCCCGCTGGCGCACACCTTCCAGCCCGCCTTTGCGCAGGCGGAGCCACTGACCATCGCGATGCTCGGCGTCATGTGGGAGCCCAAGGGGGAGAGCTGGTTCCGTTATCTACGCGATGTCGTGGCGGCGGAGAAACTGCCCGTGCGTCTCGTGGCCATCGGCGAGAATCGCAAGCGGGAGCCGGGCATCTGCTATACGGGACGTTACCGGCGCGAGAAGGTTTCGCAGGTGCTCGCCCAGGCGCAGACAGCCGTCGTGCTCTGCCCCAGCACCTTTCCCGAGACCTACTGCTATACGGCCAGCGAGGCCATGCTCTCGGGCTATCCGGTGCTCAGCATGAACCTCGGCGCCCAGGCCGTGCGCATCCTGCAGCACGACGCGGGCTGGGTGCTGCCGCAGGACACGCGGGCACAGGGTGAGGCCGCGCTGCGCGCGTGGGTGGAGCATCTGATAACGCACGAGGGCCGGCAGGAAATCCTCATCAAGGCCGCCCACACGCAGCGTTTCGTCAATGGCATGGAGTGAAGGAGCAGAAGTTATGCAGGAAACGAAGCTTTCGGTTATTGTGCCGATGTACAACCGGCGCGACTATATCGCGCGCTGTATCGACAGCATTCTCGGGCAGACGCTGCGGGAACTGGAAGTCATCTGCGTCGACGACGGCTCGACGGATGGCAGCGCAGAATTCTGCGCGCAGCGCTATGGGGCAGAGCCCCGCTTCCGCCTCGTGCGGCAGGTCAATGCCGGTGCCGGCGCGGCCCGTAACCGGGGACTGGAACTGGCGCGCGGCCGCTACGTGACCTTTGTGGACAGCGACGATTACCTGTTCCCCGATGGCTATGCGCAGATGTACGCGCTGGCGGAGCAGGATCAGGCCGACGTCGTGGACTCGCTGGGCTGCTATCTCGTGCGGGATGGCGAGGCAGAGTTGCAGCAAAAATACGATGTGCCGCATCCCGCCCAGAAGCCATATCTGCTCGAACCTGCGATATCCGCACGGCTGGAACTCTACCGCCTGCGCCCCATCACGGCCGTATGGAATAAGTTTTTCCGCCGCCGTTTCCTGCAGGAGCAGCGGCTTAGCTTTCAGACCACGGCCTACCACGAGGACTGCCTGTTCATGATCGCCTGCCTGTTTCAGGCCCCGCGCTACGTTTGCACGCCGTTTCTCTACTATGCTTACTGCGTTTCCCGCACCTCCATCCTGCGGCAGCATAAATCTCTCGACGATGCGATCATCGTGATGCAGCAGTTGCCATTGCTGGCCCGGGGCATCCGGGCGCAGCTGGCAAAGGTGCCGTATTTCGCACAGCATGCGGCGGCCCTGCATGAGGTACAAGCCGCGCAATTTGAAGGGCTTTTGCAAATGCTGCGGCAGTGGGGCTTCTATCCGGTGCCCGAGGCGGCGCGGGACGATTTCCTTGCGGCCCTGCAGGAGGGCGTGGCGGACAGTCAGCTGACGGCGGCGGAGGCAGCCTGGCTCGTGGCATGGCTGTGCCATCGCTATAACGAAAGCCAGTCCCTGCTGGAGCGCGGCGCGCAGGACCAGCTGCAGGCGGCCATGGAGCAGGCGTATCAGCGCATTGCGCAGAGCAAAGTGCTCGACACCGCGCAGCTGGTGCAGGAACTGGAGCCGGCCTTTGCGGCGGCGGGCTATCGCCAGCCCGTGAGCGGCGCACCGCAGCGCATCCTGCTCCTGCACGATGCGGGCGTGGGGGATTTCGTGAATCTCTCGCCCGCCCTGCGCCATATCCGGATGGTTTGGCCCGAGGCCTATATCACGCTTGTCGTCTACACGCGCAGCCAGCCGCTGGCCGTGACCTGCCCCTATGTCGACCAGCTCCTCGTGAACGCGCGGCGCTGCGACTGGGGCGATGCCTTGGCCCTGCTGCGCTGGGATATCGACTTTGCGCAAAAGCTGCTGCCCCAGCACTATGACCTCTTCATCAATTTCGCCCACTACGGCAGCACGCCGCTGCTGGGCTATTTCAGCGGTGCGCGGGAGCGCGTGGGCTACGGCGGGGACTACGACGATTTCCGCTGGGCGGGCGTGTTCCCCTATGCCGCCCTGCAGCCGCTGCTCACCCGGCGTGTGCCCTATCAGCTGCGGCAGACGCACGCGCTTTGGTACTACCTGGCCCTCGCGGAGGCCGCGACGGGCACGCAGGCCGAGGCGCCGCAGCCGGAGGTCTGGTACACGCCGCAGGAGCGGGCAGAGGCCGAGGCGGAGCTGGCACGGCGCGGTGCAGACGGTACCTGGGTCGCCGTTGTGCTGGGCGGCACCGACCAGCGCCGTCACTGGCCCGTGGAGAACTACATAGAACTTCTGCGCCGCCTGCAGGCCGAGCCGGGCGGCGCGAGCCTGCGCTGGCTCGTGCTGGGCGGCCCCTCCGATCGAGCGGATGGCGAACAGCTGGTGGCGGCCTTGCCAGCAGGTACCGTGTGGAACGCGGCGGGCCTCGGCTCCTACCGCGCCTCGGCGGCCCTGCTCAGCGTCTGCCGCGCCTATATCGGCAACGACACGGGCCTCATGCACAGCGCGGCAGCCTGCGGCGTGCCCGTGCTGGTGCCCATCTGCACGCCGGCCAGCCGGCCGCTCGACCGGCATAACAACGCGGCCGTCTTCTATCCCTACGGCGTGCCTGCCGTCATGGTGCAGCCCCGCGAGCCCCTGACGGCGTGCGCGGCCCAGCGCGAGGCCATCGGCTGCGACCAGCTGGGTGTCTGCCACTGCATCCGCCAGGTGACGCCGGACCTCATGCAGCGCGGCTGGCACGTGCTGCTCGACGGCATCCGGACGGGCAGGCATACGCCTGTATTCATCTGCGCGGAGCCGGAGAACGAGACAGATGGGTGAGTGACGTAAAGGAAGGAGCTGCTATGGCGAAAATCGCAATTGTGAGCATGGTGCGCAACGAGGCCGACGTGATCGAGAGCTTCGTGCGCCACAACCTGCAGGTGGCCGATGCGCTCTATATCATCGACCACGCGAGCACGGACGGCACGGGCGAAATCCTGCAGCAGCTGGCGGCCGAGGGCCTGCCCCTCGTCGTGCAGCGCTACGATGACATCGCCCAGCTGCAGGCCGAGCTGCTCACCGCCCTGATGGCCCAGGCCTTTGCGGATGGCGCCGCCCTCGTCCTGCCGCTGGACGCCGACGAATTCATCTGGCCCGCGGCGGGCGACAGCCTGCAGCCCGTGCGCACGGCCCTGCAGGCGCTGGACACGGCACAGGTCTACAGCTGGTCCTGGGTGCGCTGCCGCCTCACCCAGCCGGAGCAGGCTCAGGACAGGCTGCTGCCCGCGCGCCCGGCACAGCGCGCTGCTGTGCCGGAGCAGCTGGGCAAGGTGATCATCGGGCGCAAGGCCTGGGAAGAGACGCATTGTCAGCTGGCGCAGGGCAATCACCATGCGGTCATCATGGGCGAGTCAGGCCCTGCGCGGCTCGTGCCCGTATCGATCACGGGCGTATTTCTCGCGCACTTTCCCTGGCGCAGCCAGCAGCAGGCCGCGGCCAAGGCGGCGCTGGGCTGGCTCGCCAACGTGGCCAAATACTCGCGCCAGACCACCAAGGCTAACCACTGGCAGGCGGATTTTGACCGCCTCTGCACGGGCGAGCCGCTTGCCGACCCGCTGGCCACGGCTCCCACCGGGCCCCTGCCCGCCGTGAAGTACGAGAGTTATGCGATAGGCAAGGCATCAGGGAGGGTCTCGCCTGCCACCGCACAGCAGGACGCCGCAGCGCTTGGCAAAGGGATGAGAACCAGCCTGCGCTATCCTGTGGGCGTCGCCGCCTCGCTGCTGAGCCGCGTGCTGCGGCAGGCCGAGGAGCTGGCCGAGGCGTACCGCGAGGAACAGGTGCTGCGGGAGCGGCACACCGTCTCCATCGTCCTGCCCTACGCGGGGGATCCCGAGGCCTTTGCCCGCTCCCTCGCGAGCATCCTGCAGGAGGGCTACCCCTACGCCGAGCTCCTCGTGCTGCCACTGGCGGACGACGCCTTCGCCGCGCAGCTGCCGGCCTACCTCGGCGCCCAGGGCACGGCCATGACCATCAGTATCTTGGAGGGAAAAACGCAGGCGGCGCGATTTGCCGACCTGCAGGCCACGGCACAGGGCGAGTACATCCAGTGGGTCTGGCCGGGCGACACCCTTGTGCCGGGCAAGCTCATCCGCATGCTCTGCGCTCTCGTGAGCGACGGCACGCTCACCTTTGCCTACAGCAACGCCCAGGACGGGGCAGCTGGTTTCAGCCTGCCCCTCACGGCAGGCTTCATGATCGGCAGCGGCAGCGACATCGCCGCCGCCCTGCAGCAGACAGGGCAGGGTCTCGCGGGCGGCCTCACCGCCGCCCTGTTCCGCCGCGCCGATATGGCGCGCTGGCACTGGCTGGCACCCTATATCCGCGGCACGCAGCTGCAGGCCGCTGCCCTCTGGCAGGCCATCCTGCCCGGCACCTGCCTCGGCGTCCTGCGCGCGCCTCAGGTCACGGTACAGAGTTAAAACACCCTTGCGCTATGGGATTACGTTGAGATTACGTTATGGGAGGAAAACAATATGGAGCAGCAGTTACCTGATGTGCAAAGATTTTTACAGGCCGTTACGGAAGTGGAGCAGGACAACGCCAATCAGGTGCTGGATTTGCTGCGGGAAAAGCGAATTCCCTGCGGCTACTTCTACCCGTTTGCCGATATGCTGGAGCAGATTCAATACATGCCCATGCTGGAGGAGCAGGGGCTACAGATTGCAGTCATTTGCAACCTGAATCCGCAGCTGGCGGCCGAGGCCCGGGAGAAGTATGGCCGCGACATCGTCAGCCTGCGCGAGTTCCAGGAGCAGTCGCGCCAGATCGGTGTCATGATCATGCATCCTCTGCTCAACCTCGGTGCCTATGGCCGGATTTTTGAAGCCATGCAGCTGCCCACGCTCTTCCTCGGCAGTGTGGATAGTTCGGCGGCGTGCAAGGAGACCTTCTTTGACCATCTGCCGGAAATCTATGCCGCCTATGCCGACTTTCATGACGACGACTCGCGGGCGGCCTTCCTGGGCGGCTGGCGGGGGCGCATCACCGCGCGCTGGAGCCAGTTCCACTTCGCACCAGAGCCGCAATACCTGCTGGCCGGCTTCATGCCGCAGGCAGGGGACATCGCCATCGACGGCGGGGCCTACGACGGCGGCACCTCCGCGATGTTTGCCTCCCTCGGCGCGGAGGTCTATGCTTTTGAAATGGATGCGAAGAACTATCAGAAATGTCAGGCGCGGGCAGAGGCAGGCCATTTCACCGTGGAGAACCTCGGTCTCAGTGACCGGCCGAAGGAAGCCAGCTACAATTCCAGCGGCACGGGCAGCTCCCTGAAGGAGGAAGGCAGTGACATCGCGCACTGCACCTCCATCGACGCCTACGTGGAGCAGAAGCAGCTGCCGCGCGTTGACTACATCAAGCTCGACGTCGAGGGGGCGGAGCTCGATACCCTGCACGGTGCCGTACAGACCATCGCGAAGTGGAAGCCGCGCCTCGCCATCAGTGCCTATCACAAGGACGAAGACATCTATCGCCTGCAGGCCTACATCAAATCCATCCGCCCCGACTACGAATTCGCCTTCCGTCACTATGAGATCGACGTCCACGACTACTGGCTCTCCGATGGCGAAAAAGCCGCCATGCGCGAATACAACCTAGGCGAATCCGTCCCCACCCCCTGCGAAATGATCCTCTACGCCAGGTAAAAAAGTTCATGCCGATGCTCATAGATGGCTCGTAGCTTGAAATGATTGTTTGGAAAATACAAATGTCCTGTTGAAATCCCGACGCATCTGCTATATAATAAAGGCACGATTTACAGGGAAACGGGAAAGAGGTGGAAGCATGGATCAGGAGACGAAACAGTTCTTGGAGAACTTTGCCAACCAGATCAACAAGCGCATGGATAAACTGGAAAGCCATATGGATAGCATGGAGCACCATATGGATAGCATGGAGCACCATATGGATAGCATGGAGCACCGTATGGATGGCATGGAACGCCGCATGGACGGCATGGAACGCCGCATGGACGGCATGGATAGTCGTATGGACGGCATGGATAGTCGTATGGATCGTATGGAGAATCAAATTAAGGGATTGGCTGCGGGGCAGCATGAGCTGTATCTGATTACGGTAGGCTTGCGTGAGAAGGTACAGATTATGGATGGCAAGCTGGATCAGCTGAATACGACGACGGCATCTGTCGACATGGTGAACGGGCTGCGTAAGGACATGGTCACGAATCTGCGCAGGATGAGTGACGACCTGGCACAGGCACAGTAATGCTCGGTAAAAACAATGAAATACGGCTAAAAATCCTCCCACCATATAAAAGGCGGGAGGATTTTTGCTTGTGGTGGCGAAAATATTTATAAATGGGTATACCAGCCACTGCCGGACGGACAGGGATATGGTTGCGGATAGACACGAGGAAGGGGCAGGACGAGATGAGGAAACAGACACAGCAGAAACTGCTGGGATTGCTGGACAGCTGCACGCGCAAGATTCAGCGCGCGCAAAAGGCGGGTACGCGGGCGGCCTTCATCGCCGTGGCGCAGCACGCGGCGCTCATCGCCAACGTCGTGCGCGCCGAGCTGAAACCGCGCGAGCAGCAGGAGCCCTTGCAGGTACTCGGCGGCGTGGAACAGGCCCTGAACGCCCTGCCCGTCGCGCCGGATGTCGCGCTCTGCCGGGAGACGGCCGCGCTGCTGCAGGAGCTCATCGACCACCTCCGTCAGCAGGTGGCGCAGGCCCGCACGAAAAAGCTCATCGTCTTCCTCCCATATAAAGCCTCAATGTGGGACAGCCTCGAAAGCATCTGGATGGCTGCGGACAAGGACCGCGAGCACTGCCAGACCATGGTCGTCCCCATCCCCTACGCCGACCGCAACCCCGACGGCACTGCCGCCCAATGGCACTACGAGATCGGCCTCTACCCGAAATACGTCCCCGTCATCGACCATCGCAGCGTCGATCTGGAAAAATTGCATCCGGATGTTATCTTTATCCACAATCCTTACGATAATTATAATGCAGTAACCTCTGTGGATATGCAGTACTACTCCTTCCGGCTGAAGCAGTACACGGACTGCCTCGTTTATGTCCCTTATTTTGTTGTGGATACAAATATAGCGCCACATTTCGTTCAGACGCCAGCCGTTGTGAACGCTGATTATGTCATTGTACAGGATGATATTATCCGCGAACAATACGAGAATTTCTATCCGGGCGGTAAGCCGCCATCTGGCAAAATTCTTGGCCTCGGTTCGCCAAAGTTCGACAAAGTACAGCATACGACACGGGCAGACTACACACTACCAACAGAGTGGTTGCGGTTGATCCGAGGTCGAAAAATCGTGCTCTATAACACGAGCCTCACGACTATGTTGAACTATACATCTTTTTTTTGTCGTAAGTTGCGTGAGGTTTTTGAATTTTTCCGTCAGCGGCAGGATGTCGTGCTCTGGTGGCGCCCGCACCCGCTGTTGCGGGCCACGTTCGAGTCTATCCGGCCGGAATACTATGAGGAATACTGCGCCCTCGAGCAGCAGTACCGCGACGCGGGCTGGGGCATCTACGACGACACACCGGACGTCGACCGGGCCATCGTCTGCAGCGACGCCTACTACGGCGACCTCGCCAGCAGCGTGGTGTGGCTTTACCGCGTCACGGGCAAGCCGATGCTGTTTCAGGAGATGTCAGGTACGCGGTTTGCACCATATTTTTTCTTTGACTTGGCAGAACAACCGGACGCAACGTGGCTTATGCGTCCGTTTATGCGCAATGGCCTTGTTGAAATACAGCCATCTACAGGAAAGATGCGGCTGAAGGGGGATTTTTCCAGGCCCGCACTTCTGGCAGAAGCAGCTTTCAGCAATCCTTATTTTGCTTGCCAACAGGTTGGTACACAGTTTTATATTCTGCCTTGGATGTCACAGGATTTGTGCATTTACGATATGAAGGCACAGGCATACCAACATATAGATCTTGGACAACAGGGCCTGCATGGTTCGCTCTTTATCGTAGGCGCGCGGGCCTATGCGGGACATCTCTACTGCTGGGGCTATAAATATGGCATCATAGAATACGATATGCAAATGCAGCGTGTGGTTGCCACGCATCGGGTGGCTGATGTAAAGCTGGGTAGTATGGACACTTATGGTATTCTGAATGCGGCCGGTATCGTAGGGACGCGGCTATATTTGGCGCATAATCAGACAAATGGTTTTATCTGGTTCGACTTCGTAAGCAAAGAGAGCGGCTTCTGCGAGGCAGGCGAAACTGGTATGTGCTTTGCTGCGTTGACTGTGGTGGATGAGCAGCTCTGGCTGCTCGGGCGCGCGCCATATTTGGTTTGCTACGACCTCAGAAAGGGGCAGTGGCAACAGTACGCACTGCCGCTACAGCGTCCATTGTTGGCAGCACCATATTTTGTCAACATCTTCAAGCAGGGCGGAGAATTGTTGCTCCTGCCTTGTTGTGAGTACTTCGGCGCGGATGAAGTTATACGTTTCAACCTGGCCTTTGGTCAGTTGCACGTTGAGCATCGCGCAGGCGGCTACAGCCAAGCTATACAGCTGCAGGATGGCAGTGTAGCCGCGCAGAATCTGCAGCGGATGCAAGTAGATCTCTATGCGCAAGACGGTACAGTGCAGACTATACCTTTGCAACCTGACCAACAGCTTACAGATGAATGGCAAATAGAGTATCAGCAAGGCAAGGTGATGCATTTTTACGAGCGATATGATATGCCAATGATGACGTTTGTACAGCATTTGCAAGGGGCTCATGTGGCAACGCAATATAGACGAGAACCAGCGGGAAAGCAAATATATCAGATGGTGCTCACAGCTTTGAAGCAGTAGATGTAAGAATTATATTTTTAGTCGAGCAACTCTCCATGTGCAATAAGGAAAGAGCTATATGAAAAAAAAAGATAACGCGGTGGTTACGCAGGATATAGATTGCCAGATGACGGTATCCTACGATGCTGTGGAAGATGAGAACCATGCAGAGGAAGATAGTGCGTCCAAAAAGCCGTTTGATGCTGATAAAATAAAAATCATGGTGAAGCAGCCGACTATTGATCTCTTGTTGAAACGCTTATGCAGCAATCCTCCCGAGATTAATTTGCAGACTGAGTTCCAACGGAAGAGAAATTTATGGTCGCCTGAACAGCAAAGTCGCTTGATAATGTGGAAGTGTGGAATGACAGATGCAGGATTTGAGCTTTTATCGAGGTAAAAAGGTGTTCATCACTGGACATACGGGGTTTAAGGGTAGCTGGCTGTGCCGTATCCTCGTGCGCGTGGGGGCGGAGGTCACGGGCTACGGGCTGGAGCCGCCGACGCAGCCGAGTCTGTTCGCACTGGCGGATATCGGCAGTCAGGTGCACTCGGTCATCGGCGATATCCGTGATATGGCGGCGTTAAAGGAGGCGTTCGATGCGGCACAGCCGGAAATCGTGCTGCATCTGGCGGCACAGCCGCTCGTGCGTGAGAGCTACGCGCGCCCGGCCTACACCTACGAGACGAACGTGATGGGCACGGTGAATATCCTAGAATGTGTGCGGCAGAGCACGAGCGTGCGCTCATTTCTTAACGTGACGACTGACAAGGTCTACCACAACAATGAGTGGGCCTGGGGCTATCGCGAGAACGAACCACTCGACGGGTATGACCCATACTCGAACAGCAAGAGCTGCTCCGAGCTCGTCACGCACAGCTATAAAAACAGCTTTTTCGCCGACGGGCATGTGGCTATCTCGACGGCGCGGGCAGGCAACGTCATCGGCGGCGGCGACTTCGCGGCGAATCGCATCATACCGGACTGCGTGCGCGCCGCTATGGCTGGCGAGCCCATCGGCGTGCGCAACCCGCACTCCACGCGCCCGTACCAGCACGTGCTGGAGCCGCTTTGCGCCTACCTACTCATCGCGCAGCGACAGTATGCGGACGGACAGTACGCCGACTGGTACAACGTCGGACCCGACGAATGTGACTGCCTGACGACAGGCGAGCTCACAGACCTGTTCTGCCGCACGTGGGGCACGGGCGCCGCGTGGCAGGACCAGAGCGAGCCCGACGCGCTGCACGAGGCAAATTTCCTCAAACTCGACTGCTCACATATCAAGCAGCGCCTCGGTTGGCGTCCCACCTGGCACATCGCAGAGGCCATCCGCGAGACCGTAGCTTTCGCCCGAGTGCAGCAGCAGGGCGGAGATATCGGCGCAGAGATGGATAGAGAGATCCAAGCATTCATGGAGGCAAAGTAATGACGCAGCAGGAAATGCATGACAAAATTTTGGCGATGGTGCGGGAGTATTGCGATACGTACCACCAGACGTAACCGTTTCATGAGTGTAACGGCCCACTTTTTTATTCATCTCGCGTGACAAGACTATCGCTGTGACAGGCTATTGAAAAAACAATGAGTATATAAAGTAAATTGGTTGGTGAAGTGCTTTTTTGTGAGAGGATGAAGCATATGGCAATCAAACCGGAAATTTGTAATATAGATGGGTATATAGTTTGTTCCGATGGCGTAGTATATTCTAATGCCGAAAAAAGTGTATGGTTGAAATTTTATGATAACGAGCAATATCTAGACGAATTAATGTCTGGGAAACTGTATTGTAATAGCGTGAATTATTTTAGGCATAATAATAATTACTTACAAGGGGACTGCAGTGAAGGGACGATGGGTAAAATATCGATGAATGGAGATGAAAATCATATTTTTTGCTTATATAATCTTCCACCGTATATGCAAGATAAGGGGACCGGTGATTTTAAATTAACACCATATGCTATAGAGCATTTTAAAGTTTTCTTTGCCCAACAAAGTCTGCATAAAGTAGGGGGCATAGTCATTTATGATACACCGATTGAAGGAATTGCGGTTAAGTCATCAAAAATCTTTTGAGAAAAAATCCCAATATGGATATGTGGAGGCATAGCTATGAAAGTGGTTATTCTAGCGGGCGGGTTTGGTACGCGTATCAGTGAGGAGTCGCAGTTACGTCCGAAGCCAATGGTGGAGATTGGTGGCAGGCCAATTTTGTGGCACATTATGAAGGAGTATTCTCATTATGGATGCCATGATTTTATTATCTGTGCAGGCTACAAGCAGCAGGTAATAAAGGAATATTTTGCTAACTACGCTCTACACAACAGTGATATCACGTTTGATTTCCAGGGGCAGGAGCCTATGCATGTGCACGCTAATGCCTCAGAGCCTTGGCGTGTGACGGTAGTCGACACTGGGTACAGCACACTTACGGGGGCACGAATCAAACGCATACAGCCATATGTGGGCGATGAGACATTTATGATTACTTATGGCGATGGTGTTTCTGATGTCGATATTGGTGCGCTTGTGGCCTTCCATCGTCAGCATGGACATATCTGTACAATTACGGCGACCAAGCCGGAAAGCCGCTTTGGATATCTTGATATGGATGGTGATGTAGTGCGAGCTTTCCGCGAAAAGAGCCAGGAGGATGTTGGATTCATCAACAGCGGTTATATGGTAATGGAGCCGGCCCTGTTCGACTATATTCACGGCGATGTTATGTTGGAACAGGAGCCTATGCGCGCGCTGACTTTAGCTGGTGAGGTTTGCGCTTATAGACATATGGGGTTCTGGCAATGCATGGATACCCTGCGTGATAAAAATCGTTTGGAAGATTTGTGGAGTAGCGGCCAGGCACCATGGAAGGTGTGGACGGACTAGTATGTAATATGAATTTTTATTGAATATGGTGTGGTTTTATCGTGAGACATATGAGAAAAATGGTGACAGATTGAAGATAACGTTTGTACGCGGCAGAAAAAGAGAAGGATAGTTTTATGGAGTCCACAGTATGAAAAAAGCTATTGTAACCGGTGCCAATGGTTTTGTAGGTAGTGCAGTGGTGCGCGAGCTTATTGTGCGAGGTATTGAGGTTATTGCCCTAGTGCATGCGGGACATGCGGATAAACTGCCGCAGTCGCCATTGCTTACTGTGCGAGACTTTGGCCTAGCCTATATGACGGACTTACGGCATGTATTACAGGTCGCGGGCGTAGACACATTCTATCACTTTGCGTGGCAGGGCTCGGCGGGGGAGGCACGTGCTGATACGCGTTTGCAACTGAGTAATGTGCAGTGGACGTTGGATGCGCTGGAACTTGCACACGCCATTGGTTGTCGTCGCTTTGTCGGGGCTGGTAGTATCATGGAGCATGAGGCAATGGCGGCGGCCTACACGCAGGGGCACCGCCCAGGCCCAGGATATATCTACGCAGGTGCTAAGGTCAGCGCGCATATCATGTGCATGGTGGCTGCAGCAAAGCTGGGGATAGAACTAGTCTGGCCGGAGATTACGAACGCTTACGGCGTGGGTGAGGTCAGTCCGCGGATGGTTAATATGACCATCCGCAAATGCCTGTCTGGCGAGAATCCACATTTTACAGCTGGTACGCAAAACTATGATTTCGTTTATATCGATGATGTGGCACGAGCATTTTACCTTATTGGCACCAAAGGCAAACCATTCCATGAGTATATCATTGGCAGCGGTACTGCACGTCCGTTGCGTGCATTTCTTGAAGAGATGCACGTGGCTATCGCGCCAGAGCGTCGATTTATTTTCGGTGATATTCCCTTCACGGGGATAAACCTGCCATTATCAGCCTTCGATTGCCGTCAGACTGAGCAGGATACTGGCTTCCGTGCTAAGATTAGCTTTAGTGAAGGTTGCCGCAGGACGAAAGAATGGTTGAAAGCTCATATGTGACAGTGCAATATGTCTGGATACGAGCATGGATAATAATGAACCTTCTGGAGGAAGAGTAATGACGCAACAGGAAATGCATGACAAGATTTTAGCATTGGTGCGGGAGTATTGCGACACGTACCACCAGCCACAGCCGTTTCACGAGGGCGACCGCATCCCGTATGCGTCGCGTGTATATGACCACGAGGAAATGTGCAACCTCGTCGACAGTGCGTTGGAGTTCTGGCTTACGTCGGGACGCTATGTGGACGCATTTGAGAAAGGTTTCTGCGAGTATTTGGGCGTGAAGTTCTGCTCGGTTGTGAATTCTGGCTCTTCAGCGAATTTGCTCGCGTTCATGACGCTGACGTCGCCGCTACTCGGCGAGCGCCGCATCCGCCGGGGTGATGAGGTCATCACGGTGGCGGCCGGTTTCCCCACGACAGTGTCGCCAATCGTCAACTACGGCGCGGTGCCGGTCTTCGTCGACGTGACCATCCCGCAGTACAATATCGACGTTACGCAGCTGGAGGCGGCATTCTCGGAAAAAACAAAGGCTGTCATGCTTGCGCATACACTGGGCAACCCGTTTGACCTGCAGGCAGTCAAGGCTTTCTGCGACAAGCACAGCCTCTGGCTCGTCGAGGATAACTGCGATGCGCTCGGCACGCGCTACACTATCAACGGTGAGGAAAAGTTCACCGGTGCTATCGGCGATATCGGCACGTCTAGTTTCTACCCGCCGCATCACATGACGATGGGCCAGGGCGGCGCCGTCTACACGAACAATCCGCTGCTCAACAAAATTATGCGTTCGTTCCGTGATTGGGGCCGCGACTGCGTGTGCAAATCAGGCAAGGATAACCACTGCGGGCACCGTTTCGACTGGCAGTACGGCGAGTTGCCGCAGGGCTACGACCACAAATACGTCTATTCGCATTTTGGCCTGAACCTGAACATTACGGACATGCAGGCCGCCGTGGGCTGTGCGCAGCTGAAAAAGTTCCCGTCGTTTGTTGAGCGCCGTCGGCACAATTTCGACTACCTGAAGCAGGCCCTCGCGCCGGTCGCAGACAAACTCATCCTGCCTGAGGCCTGCCCGAACTCGAGACCAAGCTGGTTTGGTCTTATGTTGACGTGCAAAAGTGCGGGGGGGGGCGGATAGAACACGCGTTGTTCGTTATATTGAAAGCAGAGGTGTGCAAACACGCATGTTGTTTGCAGGTAATCTTGTTAAACAGCCTTGTTTCAATGAGTTGCGTGATATGGGGCGTGGCTACAGAGTGGTTGGTGATTTGGCAAATACGGACCGTATTATGAAGGATACGTTTTGGTTAGGGGTCTATCCTGGTTTAACGGATGAGAAGCTTGATTATATGGCCAAGGTTATCAAAGCGGCCATTGAGCGGTGAGGGGGGCTGTTTTTATGGAATTGGCAGTAACCCCTTTGGCAGGGTTATATCTGCTGAAATTAGACAAACACATGGACGCGCGAGGTTTGTTCCAGAAGCCATACAATTATGAGCTGTTTAAGCGGTGGGGTTTGGAGACAGATTTTCGAGAAGGTTATTATTCTATTTCGGCGCGCGGCGTATTGCGAGGTATGCATTTTCAAACACCACCAGCAGATCATGCTAAGCTGGTCTATGTCAGCCAAGGACGCATTCTTGATGTAGCATTAGATATCCGTGTGGGCTCGTCTACTTATGGAAAGTATTTTTCGCGAGAGCTTTATCCAGGGGCCTGTGAGGCGCTTTATTTGCCACGTGGTTTTGCACATGGTTTCCAATCGCTGGAAGATGACTCAGTAGTTAATTATCTGCAGACGTCTTGCTATGACGGAGCGCATGATGGCGGTGTACGGCTGGATTCATTTGGCTTTACTTGGGATGTCGCAGAGCCAATTCTTTCGGCACGCGATAAGACATTCCCAACTTTGGCAGAGTTCATGTCTCCCTTTGTGATGTCCGATACAGGGAATAGTGTTTCCTAATCACGAACGGTTGCACCAGTGAAGGCGCCCAGAAGCATAGCGTATCCTCAATAGGACAAGGTAATATCGTCACATATAGGGGTAAATGAGTATGAGAACAGTAAAACTGACTATAGGTGTACCAGTCTACAATGAAGCGCGTTTTCTGGATGCCACATTAAAGAGTTTAGTGGCAAATTATGATGAAATAGAGAGGATTATCATTACAGATAATTATTCCGATGATGACACTCCAGCTATTTGTCAAGCTTATGCGGATAAATACGAGAAAATTGAATATATTCGCCATCCACAGCAGCTTAGTATATGGGATAATTGGCGCAGTTCACTTAACTTAGCACAGACAGATTTTTTTATGTGGATGCCAGGACATGATTTGGTGGCACCTAATTATGTGCATGAATTAAAGCAGGTTCTGCAAGCAGATGAGACACTGATCGGTGCGGTGCCTTTGGTGTATATGTTCTATGATGAGTTGAGCAACAGACGTATTCATTTCAATCCCTTGTTCGCACGGTTGAATGGTGACAATGTCTGGCAGCGTGTAACCAATGTTCTTGATGACTGGCATTGTTCAGTATGTCTGAATCAGATATTCCGTGTGGACGCGATTAAGAAGGTCGTTTTCGACCAGGTGGCGTCGGATCAAGTTATGTCATTTGTGTTGGCGTTACAGGGGAAAATAGGGTTTTCCATGAAAACGGCATTTTATTATCGGGAAAACGTCCATAAAAATACCCCGGAAAGTGTGGAAGAAAAGAAAAAACGCTATAACAGCATGCAACTGGAGTACCAGCAACTCAATACGCTAGGGTATCTTCCGCGTAAATTTTGGAATTATTGTCAAGCTGAGTTTAAAGAACAAGTACCTGAATACCTACGCGAATATCTGGAGCGAACCTGCAGATTGACGCGCGATGCAGACATGCAGGATAAAGATTTTGTTCTGAGGCATCAGCGTCAAGCCATGATACAATATTTGCAGGCCAAAGGCAAAAAAATCGTAATTTTCAGTGTCGGGCAAGATGCTGAAAAATTATATAGTGGTCTCAGCAAGAACTTGGATATTTGGGCTTTTGCTGACAATGGTTTGGTGGCTCAGAAAAAGGGCTTTCTTAATAAAGAGGTCCTTTCTCCTGATCAGTTAATGAAGCTGCGTGGACAAATCTACATTATTGTGGCTAACAACAGATTTTATGAAGAAATTTGTTATCAGTTGCATACAATGGGCTTCTCCTATTGGCAGGAGTACTGCTATTGGGGAGAAATCGCAGCCTGGCGAGAACTATGTGGCGGTTTACGGTTGAATGATTGTGGCGCTTTTCCGGTGTATGATTAAAAGCAGCTTTATCCAAGTGAGGTGGGTTCAGTGAGAGCAAAGAATGATGCAACTATAACGGTTTGTTATGCGCTGCGTGGCGGAGAAGACAATATTTTGTATGGTCGTTTCGAGTGTGCGTCTATAGCATCCTTATTGGCTAATTCGACACGGCAAATCGAACTACATATCCTGACTAATGCGTTGTTGGCTGAGCCCATCAAAAAAGAAATTCGGGCTCTGGCAGAGCAATATTCAGCGATAGTTGCTTTTCATGAGATTGAGCTGGCCAACAATATGCTCACTCTGCCTGCTTTGGATGTTTTTGATAGCGGAACCCTTTTTCGTCTTTACATAGATCGTCTCGTTGGTGCGGAGCGAACCCTTTACCTTGATGCAGATACCATTGTCAATATGGATATTGCGGAGCTGTGGGATTTGCCGCTGGATGGGGTGGCGGTTATGGGGTGCCTGGACGAAGGCTTTCAACGTGGCTGGGTAAATTATGATTTAGCTTTAATCGGGCTCCCTGGTGAGAAAAGTTATTTCAATGCCGGGGTACTGGTATTGAATTTGAGGAGGATTAGAGAGCATTACGGCGGCTTGCTGACACATGTAATGAAATTTTTTCAGCAATACCCACATAATCGCTATATGGATCAGGACGCTTTGAACTATGTATTTGCCAAGGATAAAAAGATTTTACCTCGCAAATACAATACGTATATCGCCGGGGAAAGAGCAGATGGTAAACAGGAGATACAAAATTGTATTTATCATAGCGCTAGTGAAAATGGCCGGGTCAGATATCAGCACTGCGATTGCTATGATCAATTATTTTTAAAATATTTTTCGCTGACGGCATGGGGAAGCAAAAAGGAAAATCTGTATAAGCTTAAACTCGAGGTAAAGCAACGGCAATATGATACCCTCCTGCAGTCTTACCAGAAAATTTACAGTGGCAAGATTGTTTTTTGGGGGAGTGGAGGTCAGCTGGATGAGATTGTGCGTAGTAAATTCACGGTAGATGCTACGCACGCATATTATGTGGACAATAACCCTCATAAATGGCAAACGTACTGGCATGGGCTGGTTGTTCATCCCCCAAAGGTATTGCAAAAAGAAAGGGAGGCGTACTCGATTATAGTTTTGTCCAAAAATTATCGCCCGATAAAGAAGCAGTTACTCGAGCTGGGATTGGTGGAAAATAGAGATTTTTTTGATGGGCGTAAATTTTTAACGGCTGCAGAGGGAGGTTACCCAGAGTGGAACATAATATGATACATGTTTGCCTCTCTTTCCATGATGAACAAGGTCTATACAGTAAATTGGCTGGTGTTGCACTCTGCTCGCTTTTTGCTCATACGAAAGCAGAGGTCACAGCACATGTTCTTTGTGATATGCCAATCAGTGAGGAGACCAGACAAAGCTTCGCGAATATAGCAGAGCGATATGGTCAAAAGATAATCTTTCATCAGGTTAAGGTACAATTGTCGGAGAAAATGCTGGAGAAGGCATCCCGGTGGACTGTAGGGACGTTGCTTCGTCTCTATTTACCAGAGCTTTTGCAAGTAGATAAAGTGATATATCTCGACGCAGATTTAATTGTTAATCTTGACCTTGCAGAGCTTTGGGCTATGGATATTTCTTCTTATAGCATAGGTGCTTGTGCAGATGAAGGTTTTCAGGCGGGGTGGCGCAGGTACGAACTTATATCTAGTGGCATGTTTGAGCAACAACGTTATTTTAACGCAGGCGTGATGTTCCTAAACCTAAAACGTATCAGAGCGGAGCATAACTTGTTAGTTGAGGCAATTGAATTTATGGCGGCTCATCCAGAGTGCCGATTTGCAGATCAGGATGCGCTGAATGCTATATTTCGGCATACGACGTTGCTGTTGCCACGCAAATTTAATTGCATGGTTGCTGGTTGTCGCAGGCATAACGCAACGGAGGTAGATGAGGTCATTTATCATTATGCCGGTGATGATGGTCGGCCGCGCTATCTACATGGTGATGCCTATGATAGAATTTTTTTGCAATATTTTCAGCTGACGCCTTGGAACAATGAAAAAAATAGAGAGGAGTTTTGTGCACAGCAACTAGCAGCAAAGCAGGAAAATATTAGATGGTTATGTGATAGCGAGCAAAAAATTCGTGGCAGAAAGAAAATTTTCTGGGGCGCTGGGGGCTGCTTACATGATGCACTGCGCCAGCATTTCCAAGTACATGCAGGTGATTATTATATCGATGCTAACAAAGCAAACCAAGGAACCTATAAGGAAGGGCTGTTAATTTGTCCTCCAGCTGAATTAGCCAGGGAAGTAAAGGGTAAATTCGCAGTGATCGTGGTTACGATGCAGTATGTGGAGGTCGCCAGGACGCTGCAATCTTATGGGTTGGTAGAAAATGAAGACTTTTTTGATGGCAGAAGATTTTTAACGGAAAGTGAGGGAGGTTATCCTTGTTGGTCGATAGTTTAAAAGTGGGAGCAAGGTAAATGAGTAAACCGGAAATATCTATAGTGGTTCCTGTTTATAACATAGCCCCGTACCTTGAGCAATGCGTGTCATCTATCTTGGCGCAGTCATTTAGCAACTTTGAATTACTGTTGATAGATGATGGCTCTACTGATGCCTCTGGCGAGGTTTGCGAGATATTGTCAGCACGAGATGGTAGAATACAGGTATGGCATCAACCTAATAAGGGGGTGTCAGCGGCTAGAAATAAAGGGGTGTCACTAGCAAAAGGACACTATCTGTGTTTCATAGACGGTGATGACTGGATAGATGAAAATTACCTGGCTGCACTATACCAACCTTGTATTCAAAATGAAAAACAGGTAGACGTGTCAATTATTATTTACCAGTATGAATATACAGATGGGCACTCTCGACAAATTTTTCACTGGCAACCAGCAGGTTTGCTGCCGAAGGGCAATATTTTAAAGCAAATGCTCGAGGTTCGATACTGGGATTGGGTGCTTCATGGAAAGTTGTATGCTACAGCCTTGCTTAGGGAATATCCATGTCATGAGGGGATTTCTATTGCAGAGGATCTGGCGGACAATTGGGTGTTTTTAAGTGCGGCCCAGGGCGTATATTATCAACCACTTGCTTTGTATCACTATCGTGTGCGTGAAAACAGCGTGACCCATTGGCTACATTTGGATAAATGGTTGGAGGCGATGCGGGTGTGGCTGTCTTTGGATATACTCGACAAAAAGAAGCCGGATGCGCAGTTGCGAAAGGTGTTGAGCTGGCAGATTCTTGATGCATGGCAGGATGTAACCAGAAGGATACCTTTTGCTACAGATCAAGAGGAACAAGTGGTCAAAACCATGTATAGTCGTTCGTTGCAGCAGCGTTTGGCACAAGCCGTATCATATATGGAGCAGGGCCAGTTATGCACTTGGTTGCGAGAGCGTTTTTTATGTGATTATGCGGCTATGCAGTTGGATTATCAAAGTCTTTACGCTCGTGTACGCCAAGCAGCAGAAGCAGGTAGTCTTTATTTGTATGGTGCTGGTGTGGTCGGTGAGGTGGCGCAGGTCATCTTGGAGACAAAAGAAATTAAACCTGCTGCTTATGTTGTTACAAGCCTTACGCCTGGGGAACGACGCTACTTGCATGGGCTGCCTATTTTAGCGTTGGATGAGGTGCAAAATCAGGCTCAGTCTGTTTTGTTGATTTGCGCTAAAACAAGAAATTTGGAAGAAATGACCAATATTGCTTTAGCGAGAAATTTTCAGATGTGTTTGTTATGGTAAAATCGTGGGAGATAGGACGGCTATGCTGGACGTAAAGGATTTACAAAGAGGAAATATCTCCAGGTTGATAATTTACGGTGAAGTTGACTACGTGACAAGATTAAGGCATTATTTGCAAGCACTTTATCCGAGCATAGACTTGCATGAAGTTTCTTTCCCTTTGGAAAGGGATGAGCCTGATAAAACGGAGTTTATACTCACAAGCAGGGACGATTTGCTTGCGCCTTTGCAGAAAGATATTCCCGTGCTTATTTGCTTTACAAGGAAATGGCAGGAGCAGGCGGCAACACATGTACAAAGCAAGGGCTTTACAAGGTGCCTATGTTTTGATGCAGATATGGATAATACTCTAAAAAAAGCATATCTACGCAAGGAGTTTCCTAGGAAATTTGGTTCTTTTAAAATACTGGCAGAAATGCCAGATGAGCATGCCCCTATGTCCAGAAGCATGATGGTTTATCAGGTTAGGAACAGAGGCGATAAACAGCAACGGAAGACGCTGGCCGCTGGCCAATATGTAAAGACCATACAAACCGGTTGCGCTTTGACTAGCGAGTTCGTGGCGCAATTGAGGGATGATGTAGGTGACAATATTTCAGCACATAACCCTAGATATTGCGAGCTTACAGCGTTTTATTGGTTGTGGAAACATGCACCAGAAGATTTTGTGGGGTTATGCCATTATAGGCGTGTGTTTGCCAATGTGCCAGACATAGCGCGCAAATTACAGACGGTTGATGTTGACGCATTACTGCCTATGCCCACGCTTTTTCCCGAAACATTTATGGAAGGCTACTTTTATCGTTATATGCCTGAAGTCTGGCCGATACTTTTGGAGGTTATCAAAGATATGGCGCCAGAATATGTAGCGGCAGCTGATGAGGTATATAATGGCCGGTGGCAGTACGGTAACAATCTGTGTATTCTCAGTCGGCAGGTGCTTAATGCTTATGCGGGGTGGCTTTTTCCTCTGCTCGCGGAAATGGAAGAGCGTGTGGGAGATTTACCGAACCCCTATAGAAACAGATATATTGGCTTTAGTGCAGAAAGTTTAATGACCTTATATTTTTTGACGAATCAAGAAAATTGGCGTATAGCCCACGTGGAGAAGCTTTTTTTAGGCTAGCGAAAGCAGGTGAAATGATTGAAAACAGCGATTGTTACTGGTGCTGACGGCTTCATAGGACGTCATTTGATTGGACAATTGTGCCAACAGGGGTACGAAGTTTATGCTTTTGTTCATAGGGATGTCGTGAAACAAGTAAAAGTGATGGAGCACTTACATTACTTGGTGTGTGATTTGACGGATATATTTATGTTTAAGTCGGAGGTCCCAGACGATATAGATATCATGTTTCATTTTGCCTGGGAGGGTGTACGTCCGGCGAAGCGTAATGATTTTACCTGTCAGTTACGCAATATAGAGTTAACACTGAAATGTTTGGAATTTGCGGCTAAGAAAAAAGTAAGGACAGTTCTATTCCCAGGGTCGACGAATGAATACCTCTTTTGCGGCAAACCCATAAATGATGAATCCGTACCTTTTCCTAAGGATGCCTATGGCAGCGTCAAAATAGCCTTAAAATATTTAGGACAGCAATATGCCAGACAAAATGGTATCCAATTTCTATATGTTATTATTGCAGGGATATATGCTGCTGACCGCAGGGATAACAACGTTATTTTCTATGTGATTAACTCGTTGTTGAGTAGACAAAAGCCTTCGTTAACTAAGCTTGATCAACTTTGGGATTATGTATATATAGATGATGCTATTCAAGCACTCGTGTCGGTGGGAGAGCAGGGCAAACCTGATACGGTTTATGCCATTGGGCACGGAGATAATTGGCCCTTGCGTAACTATATAGAAATCATTCGCGATAAAATCGATCCATCTTTGCCTTTGGGCATCGGTGAGGTTGCCTACACAGGAGATAAATTGCCGATGTCCTGCATTGATTTGACTAATTTGCAACGGGATACGGGTTTTGTGCCGCAAATCAGTTTCAGTGAGGGGATAGACAGGGTGATCAAGTCAATGAAGCGTGAAAGAGGCTTGTTATGACGAAGAAAGCATGCATTATTGGGGCGGGGATTGTAGGTTGTGTTTTGGCTAGAGAGCTGTCTGAACATGGTTATCGCGTGTTGATGTTGGAAAGGCGTAACCATATTGGCGGTAATATGTATGATTACGTCGATGAACACGGTATACGCGTGCAAAAATATGGCCCCCATATTTTTCATACGGACCAAAAGAGCATTCTGGAATATGTACGTAGATTTTGTCAGTGGCAGGAGTTTCATTTGGTTTGTGGGGCGATGATAGATGGCAAATGTGTGCCTACCGCATTCAATTTCGAGACGATAGATACCTTTTTTTCAAAAAGTAAGGCACAACGTATGAAGGCTCAGTTACAGCAAACATTTCCTGGGCGTGAGGCAGTTCCTGTCATGGAACTGTTAGAGAGTTCGGACCCTTTAATTAGGGAATATGCCCAATTTTTGTATGACAAAGATTATAGCCTGTACACGGCGAAACAATGGGGAATAGCCCCCCAAGATGTGGATCCCTCGGTGTTGGAACGCGTACCGGTTAAGCTATCGTATGTCAGTGGCTACTTCAATGATGACTATCAATATATGCCTGTTCGTGGTTATATGGAATTAATTCATAATTTAGTTGATTCATCCCGGATTGCTATCTGGATGAATGTTGATGCCATGGATTATTTAAGCAGGAGCGAGGACTACTTTACGCTGCCAGATTTTGCTATCAGTGATAAGGATACCGTTATATATACCGGGCCGCTGGATGAATTGTTTGCTTGCCAATATGGCTGTTTGCCATACCGTTCATTGCGTTTTGAATGGAAGTACGATGATAAATATAGTCTGCAACCTATGGCTGTCGTGGCTTATCCTCAGGCGCAAGGCTATACGCGCATTACCGAATTCAAGAAACTGCCTGTGCAAAATGTGGTCGGTACCACCTACGCAGTTGAGTATCCCGTCCAGTATATTGCAGGGCAAGAGGCAGAGCCGTACTATCCAATTCAATCAGAAGAGAATGACAAATTGTATCAAAAATACCTGGCATTGGCGGATAAGGTAAAAAATTTAGTGTGCTGTGGCAGGCTGGCCGAATACAAGTATTACAACATGGATCAGGCTATAGCCAAGGCATTGCAGGTTGCCGAAAAAATTTTAAAAGAGGGTGACGATTGAATATGGAGCGGAAAAACAGCGTAGCCATGTATATCTTTACTCAGCAGATGCATGAATTTCCTCATCTGCCTGAATACAAGTCAATAACGTCGCTGGCTGATAATAATATTGGCATCGACTATAAGGATAATTGTGGCGATAATATAAATGAAAAGAATAAAAGTTATGCAGAGTATACAAAACTATATTGGATATGGAAGAATGCACCGAAATCGGATATTGTAGGTTTTTGCCAATATCGCCGGTATTTTTGGCTCGACGACGTTGATGATGAAATGGTTCAGATTACCAAGGATACGGTCGCAGAAGCAGAGCCGTATCTTAGAACCCAAAGTGTATCAAAGCTCTTGCAGGATTATGATATTTTATTAACGCCCTTGCATGTTTACACTTTTGATACTGTGCGTGAACAATATGGTAGTGCAGAATGCACGGATTATAGTCATTTAGAACAGCTGGAAAAGGTTATAAAAAAATTATCACCTGAATATTATCCGGCATGCGAGCAGGTATTAGCGAGCCACTATTGTTATACGTGTGACATGTTTATCACGCGATGGGCAGTCTTTGATGCCTATATGACGTGGTATTTCCGTATATGTCGAGAATTAGAAAAAACTATAGTGGTGCCAGAAGAGCCTTTAAAATGGAGAGTGTATGCATTCCTAGGGGAGCGTATGCTTGATATATTTGTTCTCCATCATAAGCTGAAATATAAAGGCATGCCTATGATTTTCATTAACGGCAAGGCGGAGGCCGGCTATTCTGAACGAAAAAATGAAATCAGAATTGATGATTTGACGTATATATATTCATTGTATGGCTTTAATCACGTGGATGAAATGCCAGCTACTTGTAAGCAGGTTATGGTTGCCTTAAGGCATAATCTTGCGAGATTATGCCAAATGCATTCGCATATCTATATATATGGTGCAGGTTTATATGGGCGTTTGCTGAATGTTTTGTTGGCAGAACACAACAGAAGAGCTGATGCGTTCATAGTGACGCATATGCAGGGCAACGGAAGTCTTACTGATGGTATTAAGACTATTAGTGCAGATAATTTGCCATCTATTGAGCAGAATGGAATCATTATTATTGGTATTAAGGATGTTGCCACACAGAAAGGTATATCTGAAAAGCTACACAGAGATACCGCTATTCATGTGGTAACATACAATGAATTGGCAACATGGCGTGGAAAGGAATAATGATGGTTACTTCCAGCAAGTAATTATGCAATGCATTACCCGAGTAAATGTGCATATGATTACAGAAATCTGGGGGACGGTAAGGCATTCATGTCCTCTATAATGAGCTTCTGAAGCAGCCCTTCTGGTAAAAGAGTGTCTACGCTTTCGTGTTCTTCTTTAACTCGTTCCTTCATACGTTTTATCAGATCTTTTTGATATAAGGTTAGTGGCTTTTGTGTAGTACTCTGGGTAAAGCCTTTTTGATATTGTGCCCATTGTCGTGCAAAATCAGCCGCGCAATGATAGTCGCCGCAGTTTATCCATCTAGAATTGTAAGCAATACGGCACATATGTATTTGGCCGCAGATTATGCTGCTGCCAACTGTTCCTGTGTAATAGTTGCATAGTTCGTTTTCTAGACGCGTTTTTATTTCTTTCGCTCGCTTATGTGTAGCAATGGCCGTTATGATCTTGCGCGTGGCATCGAAAGCTTCTTTCGCTTCACGTTCGACATGTTCACACGCTAAATTATAGTCTTCTGTGCTTAGTTGTCTCTTCCCCGTAGCGCTATATATCCATGTCTGCATGTTTTTGATAGTTTGCTGGGTTGCGTTGCGTTCATCGCAGTTATGAGCGAGGTAGGTTCGCAAAGTGTCGCTGTCGTGGGAGATAGTTTTAATTTTGTTTAAATTCTTCAAAGCGGCTCCTGTCACAAAGCCGTTCAAAATCTTTGGCAATTTGCTTAGAATACCCGCATCTATCATGAACCGGTAAAGATTTAGTGCAGCCCGGGTGAAGGTTTCGGTTTCTCCCAAGATATCAGTGGCAGGGTTATAATGTGCCAAGAGAAAAAGATGCGGTGCAAATGCTTGTATTTTTGCATTAAGTTCCTCAGCAGGGTCCGGGGAGAACAGAGGATTTTTCATTTGTGCTCACCACCTTTGTGTGATACCACTTGGTAGTTGCAGGCGGCATAGCTGCCTGCAAGGCTGAGGCCAAGCGAAAGGTTCGAGAAATAACGCTTGATTTCTGGTTGACGAGGCAGACCGAGGTTCGAGCAGTTGTAGCGGACTGGCTTTATGTGTCGATCATTCACGGAGAGTTCCATCCATCCAGTGAAGGGAAATTCGTCATGTGCCGTTACGGTGCCGTTATACTTACGCGGGGTACCTGACTCATCACACACAAGGTAAGGAACATGCATGCGGGGGGCAAGTTGTGTGATTTGTGTCGTATCGCGCAATGCTTTTAACAACGTATAGGCCTTGGAACCGTCGGTAGGATACAATTGAATGCTGGCAAGCGCGCGTAACCATTCAACGCTTTGACTCAATGGGTGATTTTGTTCAAGGGCAAGATTGTGGTATTGGTCAGTAATTTTTTCGATTTTTCTCCAGCCATCTCTGGAGATATGCGTTAATTGCCATTCGTCGTGAAGGTTGAGCGTATGACCGTCATAATACATCCAGTTTACCAGAAGTTTCAGGTACAGTGCTGGGGTGCTTTCCGTTACGCAGGCTACGTAAGCATCCTCATCCATAAAGTCTAACACCTTTCTACATACTTTACGTTGTTCTGCTGTAAGCGAAATTTTATCTCTTGAGTTGATATTCGCAATCTGTAGTTCATTGCGGCATACCATACAAATAGCGGCAGCACTCCTGTGTGCAATCATGTTATTAAACATATCACGGAAGGGGCCTTGGAATGAAGCGTCATGAATATGGTCTATCATGATACATTGACCAGATTGCAATTCTCTGATTTTAGCGATATGTTGGCTTAATTCATCCGTGTTATTCATTCCGCGGTTTTGGATGTCCAGTAATTCTGCTTGGTCGACTACCATGAGAATCTCAGCTAAAAGTTGTAACTTCCGCTCTTCGTTAGCAATATGTTCATATGTATTTTGGAAGGAGCGCAGCAGTGTGTTGTAGTAGTAGCCGTTGAGGGGGTCTTGCAGAATGGTTTGCCAAAGCGTTTCGTATATATTCTGATACGGCAGTGGCTCTATTTGGTCGAGCCAGGCTAATGAAGTGACGTCCTCCGTAGTAAAGGTTCGCCGCACGTAGCGCTTCAGCATATTGATATGGATGCTGCAAAGTGCCTGTTCCACGTAAAGCTTAGGTTTTACATCTAATATATTGCGGCTATGGTTAATGTGAGGACTATCTTGAGTACATTCCTTGATAGTCTGCAGTATAAGCTCATTTGTTTGTTTTAAATACTCCAAACGCTGGTGGTAGTCTGTCAGGCCTTGGCGTTCATTGGGCCAAAGGTTGGACCATTCATTTCCGTAAAATTCACGGGAGAAATTGATCTCGTAAACAGCCAGCCAATGCTGTGGATCAGAGTTGGTTTTTGTGCGAGCCTTATTTAATGCATTTATTATGACGTCGAGTCTTTTTAGGAATTCTTTATGCTCTCTCTCGTATTCGCCGCCTTTAGCAAATTTATGATATTTGCTGTTCGGCCCTAGCATACGCAAGAGTTCCAAGATGGCCGTTCGTAAAGGGAGGTCTGCTATTCCATCTGTCAAAGTCTTTTTGATGTATATATCCAGCATCTGCTTAACCAACTCAAGTTGACACGGCACATCTATGTTATTGGTTTTGAGATAGAGTTCAGCTTCTAGCGGCATGCGAAAAGCGAAAAAATCACCATCTTCAGGGGGCGTTTGCCGTATGTAGGTCAGGTCACGTATAATTGGAGCGAGTTTTTGTACCTCATGCATAGCATAATGTAGGGGATTAGATTCCTCAGAACAAAGGAAATGGAATGCCAATGAGAACGGAGTGTTTAGGTGAAAACGACTAAACATGGCAACGCAGGCAGAAAAGTTGGCAATCCCTTGTCTGAGCGATTGCTGTTGCACGTCTGATTCAGATGAGGCAGCAATTGTGTTTGTGTCATCGCCTAATTTCAGATTTCTTAATATTTCGAAGGGACGGTCTTCTAAAGGAAATTTTCCGACATCCAAAGCCATCTTTTGACACTGTTCCTGCACGTATTGGCTCACGATTTTTTGCTCGCGGGACAGCCCTGAGGCTAACTGCTTGCGTAGCATGGTGATGACCTGGTAGAAATAAGCAAAAATGCTATCAGTTTTTATCTTATCTAGTAAGTGTACAATATCATCAGAGGACTGTAAGATATATTCGCGAGTACGTTTTTTCAAGTCGGCAATTTCGCGAGAATCAATGTAGCGGGAAGCACAAACGTAAAAACAGTTCCGATGATAGAAGGGGTGTAGCGTATTGTCTTGAATTATATCAACACATTCGTTTGTCCGTTTAAATCGATAAGCATTTTTGCTTTGACTGCCAATAAGTTCATAGACGGTATCACTATGGCACTCATCGTGTCGGAAGCGTGGTTCATAGGAACTGCAAACAAGGACACAACGCCGCCCTGCATCTGCTAAAGAGCGTTGCAGGCGAACAACGATCTCCTCGGTGTTTCTATAAGCAGAGCTGTCCCAGACGATAAGTGTACGTGAGCGTTTTTCTGTGTTACGCTCAAGTTTCTCTATAAAATCACGTAATTGGATAAACTCATCACTTTTAGGAGCGAAGGTTGCATTAGGGGTTTTTATGTAAATGACTGGATGTTTTTTCTGGCAAAATATACGATAGGCCAAGGCGGCAAGTTCAACGCTTTTTGATGACCCAGGGGCGCCGTAGACAATGACGGGGGGCATGCCCTCTGGCGAGCCTTTTGACGCAGGATTTTTTCCGTCAAGCAAATCGGCAACCAGGGCAACAAGTGGCTTTTCGAATGAGCGTTGCACATAAAGCTCTGACTGTGGTAGATAACCATACCATTGCGGGCTGGTGGAAGAGTTGTTTAAGAAGTTGTGGAAAGCTAATTGACGTGCTTCTTTGCCATATGGTACGAATGCATGGAGGCGTTCTTCAGTCAGTAGCTCGATCAAATATTGTCTTTTTAATAGAAGAATTGAATCCACCATAACCGGATGGTTATCAACATAAAATGTTTCGTTCTGCTCACCTATACTGTCATCTAAGGTATAGACATCCTCGTCAGTATCTTCGTCAGAATCGTTATATGTCGCACTCAGTACATCCGCCAACTCATATGGGTGCCATACGTCACCCAGTTCGCGAAACTTTTCCTTTAAGCGTAGTGTTTTAGGTCCAACGGTGTCTTTTCCAACAAAAAAGGCCAGCCGACGAGTTTGTTGTTTGCGCAGGTAGCCTATAAATTTTGTATAAGGAAATTCTTTGGGGTCGTCGGGGTTGTAGCCGCAGAAAACGAGTACGCATCTTTGGGTCATACGTGCCCAAAGGTGCCGCATCATGTCGCCGGCTTCCTCTTGGCGTAAATCTGCCTCCTCTTCGTATTCATAGACATGCTCATTTTGGTCGGAGGAGCCTTCATTATGACCGTAGAGAAAAATAAACGGCAATTTGCCAGCATGAAAATCTAAATCCATTAATTCATTAGCAGAATCATATATCTTTATCTCATTGGTGTCTTCTCCGAAGAAGGCTACTATATTGTGCTCCCTGCGGCTGGTTATGATGCATGCCCAGGGAATATCATGCAAGCAGTCTGGTAGGTTCGCAGGAGACATATTCTGTCCAAGAAAAAGAATTAAGTGTTCTTCATGGGCACTTCTCATAAATCTGCTACGTAGTTCAAGCAGCTCGTCGTATTCCATGCTATTTCCTCCTGTGCAGAGTTGGACACCTTGTTTTGCTATTATGTATATGTGTGTTTTGCTTTACAAAGGTATTATAGCATGGCTAGGGGACGCTTTCAATCAATGGAATAATAAAGTGATAGCCGTAGGCAGATGGATATGGGTGTACTCAAAACAGATTGCATAGTCCACACATGGAGAATATAATTATGGACAGGGTAGGTGAGCGCGATGCGTATGGTGATGCCGATTGGCGTGAATGATTTTGCCAAGGTGCGGCGGGATTATTATTTTGTGGACAAGACGGCGTTTCTGGCGCATGTGCTGGTATGGTGAGTATTGAGGAGGCGAGGCAAATATGGGTATGTATTTGAACCCTGGGGCGAATAAGTTTCGGATGTCGTTGAATTCGGAGATTTACGTGGACAAGACGGGGCTGCTGGCTTTTTTGAACCGGGTGCTGTGCACGGACCAGCGCTTTGTCTGCGTCAGCCGGCCGCGGCGTTTCGGCAAGACGATGGCGGCGAATATGGTGTCGGCGTATTACGACCGGACCGTGGATGGAGCGCAGTTGTTCCATGGCCTGACGATAGCGGCAGACGCTTCGTTTGACCAGCAGCGCAACCAGTATGATGTGCTGCATCTGAATATGCAGGAGTTCCTCAGCCGCACGCAGGATATGCAGGGACTGCTGGATAGGCTGCAGCGTATCGTATTGCGCGACTTGCTGCGGGCGTATCCGGATATTGACTATTTTGACCAAACAGACCTGGTGGAGACGCTGAACGATATTTATGTGTCAACGGCACGTCCTTTTGTTATCATCATCGACGAGTGGGATTGCGTATTCCGGGAGAGCCGCAACGATAGGGCGGCGCAGGAGCAGTATTTGGATTTTCTGCGGGACTTCCTTAAAGACAAGAGTTATGTGGCTCTGGCTTATATGACGGGCATTTTGCCCATCAAGAAATATGGTACACACTCGGCGCTCAATATGTTCGATGAATATACAATGACCAATCCGGGCCAGTTGGCGCAGTATGTGGGCTTTACCACGGCCGAGGTACAGCAGCTGTGTGCCCAGCATAACATGGATTTCCAGCAAATGAAGCAGTGGTACGACGGCTATTATTTCCCACGGGTGGGGGAGATATACAGCCCACGCTCCGTGACAACTGCTATACGCTGGCAGCAGTACGGACCTTACTGGAATCAGACAGAGACTTTCGAAGCGTTGCGCATCTATATAGATCTCAACATGGCAGGCTTGCGCGATGCCGTCATCCAGTTGATGGCTGGCGAGCGGCTGCCTATTGATACGGGGACATTCAGCAACGATATGACGACGTTCCATACGGCAGATGATGTGCTGACCCTGCTCATACATTTGGGGTATTTGGCCTATGACGAGCAGTCCAGGCAGGTCTATATCCCGAACAAAGAGGTCATGCTGGAGTTCGTCAACGCGACCAGTGTGGGTGGCTGGGAAGAAATCGCGAAATCCATCAAAGCGTCGCAGGCGCTGCTGGAGGCGACGTGGCGTGGCGATGAGGAGGCGGTCGCGGCAGGTGTGGAGGCTGCGCATTTCGAGACGAGCCAGCTGACTTATAATAGTGAAAACGCCCTTTCATACACACTTTCATTAGCCTACTACGCCGCGCGGGAATATTATACCTGCTACCGTGAACTGCCGACGGGCAAGGGCTTTGCTGACCTCGTATTTATCCCGCGCCCGCACTATGCCGACAAGCCGGCTATGGTGATTGAGCTAAAATGGAACCATGATGCAGAAACGGCCCTGCGGCAAATCGAAGAGAAAAAATATCCCCGCTCGCTGACAGATTACGCGGGGCGGATGCTGCTGGTCGGCGTCAGCTATGAGCAGAAGAGTAAAAAGCATAGTTGCAGGATTGTGGTGCTGGATAAGTGATGGACTAGTATTTGACCAACTGGCGGGGATATGAAAGTTCGTCCGGACTTTTTAAGAAAAACGTACGGTATGTCGATATACATAGCAGAGGACGAAGCGTGGGGCGTACGGTTCCACGCTTGTTTTATAGGAATGGTGCCGATTTGCTGGCGGTGCCGGTCTGAGGAGTGGAGGCGTTAGTTTGCATATCGCTTTGGTTTTGGCCGGGGGCGTGGGGAGCCGCATGGGGCAGGATATCCCGAAGCAGTTTATCCATGTACACAACCGGCCGGTGATTATCTATACGCTGGCGGCGCTGCAGGCGCAGGCGTGCATTGACCGCATCGTGGTGGTGTGTGTCGAGGGCTGGGAGCAGGTGCTGCGCGGGTATGCGGCGCAGTTCAATATCACGAAGCTCACGGATATCGTGCCGGGCGGCGGCACGCGCTATGACTCGACGCGGCGCGGCATGGAGGCGCTGCAGGCGGCAGATGATGATGTGATTGTCGTGCATGATGCCGTGCGGCCGCTGGTGACAGCGGAGTCCCTGGCGGATGTGGTGCGGGTCTGTGCGCAGTATGGCAATGCCATGGCAGTCATCGACTGCGTGGATACGATGTATGCCCGCACGACGCCCACGGCGACCTCGGAGGTAGTGGAGCGGGCACATCTCGTGCGCGGTCAGACGCCGGAGGCCGTGACGGGACGGCGGATGCGGGAGATGTACGCGCGGGCCGATGCGCAGGGGCTGCAGCTGGACTCGATCTCTGCGTTGCAGAATGCGCTGGGCTGGGCGATTCATTTCGCCCAGGGCTCACCGCGCAACCTCAAGCTCACGCGCGTGGAGGATATTGATTTGTTCAAGGCTTTGCTGGTGACGGAGAGGGAGGACTGGCTGAAATGAGTACGGAGACGATGATGGCGTTGAACCTGCACGGCGTAAATGATCTGCGCTATGAGGAAGTGCCGCGGCCGGTGCCGCAGGCGGATGAGGTGTTGCTCAGGGTAAAGGCCGTGGGTATCTGCGGCAGTGACATCCCGCGCGTATTCGTGAAGGGGACGTATCATTTTCCTACGATTATCGGCCATGAGTTCGCAGGTGAGATTGTGGCGGCGGCGGATAAGAGCCTCATTGGACGCGGTGCCTCGGTTTTCCCCTTGCTGCCCTGTGGCACGTGTTCGTCCTGCGAGACGGGTCACTATGCGCAGTGCCGCCACTACAGCTATTATGGTTCACGGCAGGACGGCGGCATGGCGGAGTACATCGCGGTGAAAAAGTGTAACCTCTGCCTCATGCCGGCGGGTGTGAGCTATGAGGAGGCCGCGATGAACGAGCCGACGGCCGTGGCGCTGCATGCGTTCCACCGGAGCGGCGCGGGCCTCGGCGATACACTCTTGATCTATGGCGTGGGCACGATCGCGCTCATCATCGCGCAGTGGGCGCGGGCGGCGGGTGTAAGGCGCATCATCCTCGCGGCGCGCACGCCGGAGAAAGTGGCCTTTGCTAAAAAACTGGGCTTTGACGATGCCTATAATGTAACAGAGACGGATATCCGCGCGAAAGTGGCCGAGCTCACGGACGGGCAGGGCGTGACGGCCTGCATCGAGGGTACGGGTGAGTCAGAGGGGCTGGAGGCCTGCGTCTGGAATGTGCGGACATTCGGCCGCGTCGTGACGCTGGGCAATCCGGCGGGCAGCATGACGCTCACGCAGGACGGTTACTGGCAGATTTTGCGGCGGGAGCTGCAACTTGTGGGCACGTGGAACAGTTCTTTTCAGGCGATGCAGAACGATTGGCAGGATTCTCTGCGGGGCATGGCGAATCATTCTCTTGAACTGAAGAAAATCATCACGCATCGCTTTGCCCTGCAGGATTATCAGCAGGCATTCGCGCTCATGCATGAGAAGCGCGCGTGCTACGGCAAGGTGATGTTTACCCTTTGATTTGAGGTGCAAAGTTATGAGTTTTGAGCTGATGGCCTCCATGATGTGCGCAAATTACCGCAATCTGGAGCACGAAGTGCGTGCACTGGAATACGGTGGCATTGACTCGTTCCATATCGATATCATGGACGGGCGCTTTGTGCCGAATTTCGCTATGTCGCTGAATGATATGCGCTGTATCCGCGACCTGACGCACAAGCCGTTGGATGTGCATTTGATGGTAGAGCATCCGAGCAATACCATTGATCTGTTCATCCGCAATCTGCGTCAGGGTGATACCATCTATATCCATCCCGAGGCGGAGTACCATCCCTCGACGACCCTGCAGAAGGTCATCAACGCGGGGCTCATCCCTGGCATCGCGATCAACCCGGGCACGAGCGTGGAGACGGTCTACGAGATGTTGCGTATCGTGAAAAAGGTGCTGGTGATGTCCGTGAACCCGGGCAATGCGGGCCAGATGTTCCTGCCCTATGTGGGCGAGAAAATCCAGCATTTGCTGGACCTGCGGGAAAAGATGGGCTTCGAAGTCTACTGGGACGGCGCCTGTGGCGCAGACAAAATCAAAACCTATGCGCCGCTGGGCGTCAAGGGCTTCGTGCTCGGCACAACACTGCTTTTCGGCCAGGAGCGGTCGTACGAGGAAACCCTCAGGCGCGTCAGGGCGCTGCAGGTCTGAACCGACTTATGCTATTAAAATAGTGAGGTGGGACAGTGATGAATACGGCGATGCCGGTTGGTGTAGAAGATTTTGCGGAAATACGCGGCAATTACTATTGGGTAGATAAAACTGCGGTTATTTCAGCGTTTTTGCAAGATCATAAGAAGGTAACACTCTTCACGCGGCCACGCCGTTTTGGCAAGACGCTGATGATGTCGATGCTTCGCTATTTCTTTGACATCGAGGGGGCGGAGGAGCACCGCAGGCTTTTTGCCGGGTTGGAAGTGGCGCAGGATGCAGAGGCCATGGCACAGCAGGGGACGCGGCCGGTGCTGTTTCTTACATTGAAGGGATGGAACGGGCTTTCCTGGGATGTCATGCAAGTGCGCGTGCGTGAGCGGCTGGGGGCACTTTTCAATGCGTACGACTTTTTGCTGGATGATGAGCTCAGCGCCTGGGAACAGGACAACTTCCAGGCTGTGCTGCGTAATACCCTGCCGTTCGCGTCGCTTTCCAGTTCGTTGTCTTTCCTGATGCAGTTGTTGGAGAAGCATTATGGCAGAAAAGTCGTGCTGCTGCTGGATGAGTATGATGTGCCAATACAGTCAGCGTGGGAGCATGGTTATTATGATGAAGCCATCGACTTTTTCCGCGACTTTTTTTCTTCGTCCTTGAAAACTAACTCAGCACTCGATTTTGCCGTACTCACGGGCGTGCTGCGTATCGCGAAGGAGAGCATTTTCTCCTCGCTGAATAATTTGAAGGTCGACAGCGTGCTGCAGCTGAAGTATCCGGAGGCCTTTGGTTTTACTCAGACGGAGGTGGAGCGGATGGCGCGGGATTTCGGGCGCGAGGATAAACTGCCGGAAATCCGCCAGTGGTATGATGGCTACCGTTTTGCCAGTCATGAGATTTACAATCCATGGTCTGTGGTAAACTATTTCGATAATGGCTGCAAGCCGCGGACATATTGGGTCAATACCTCAGGCAATGCTATTCTCGGTGAGATGCTGCGCCATTCCCGCAGCCGGGTCATGGACAAGCTGGCGCAGGTCCTGCAGGGCGGATCGCTGATTTCGCGCGTACGGGAGGGCTTCATCTACAGCGAAATTTATAAGAACGAGGCTGCCCTCTACACGATGCTGGTCACGACAGGCTATCTCACGACCAAGTCGGTAACAGAGACTGACCTGGGGATGCAGGTCGAGCTTATCTTGCCGAACAGAGAACTGCGATCCCTATACCGCATCGAAATCCTCGAGCGTTACCATAGCGACGAGATGGACATGGAGGTCGACGAGCTCATGCGCGCTTTTATCGAGGGCGACATCGAGACGGTGCGCGTGGGGCTCGGCCAGTATCTGGAGGTACTCACGAGCAGCTTTGATACGGCCAAGGGCAAGGAGAGTTTCTATCACGGCCTGGTCCTCGGCCTGGTGGCGACACTCCTGGATGAGTACATTATTCGATCGAACCGGGAGTCGGGCTATGGACGTTATGATATCGCGGTTTTTCCCAAGCAGATAGGGAAATGTGGCATGCTTATCGAATGTAAAGTGGCAGAGAGTGAAGAAGCTTTAGCGGCTCAGGCACAGGCTGCATTGCATCAAATCGAGACGCGTGATTATGAGGCCGAGTTCCGTGCGCGGGGCGTAGGGCAGGTACTGCACTACGGCATCGCATTCTGCGGCAAGCGGGTCTGCGTGCTATTGAAGTAAATGTGTGAGATACATGGCGGAGAGAGATGGATAGGCAGTGGTTGATGACAGGAGGGGGAAACCAAGGTGCATTATCTGCATGAATTGGCTGTGGCAGCCATTATGAAGGATGAGAGTCCGTATCTGCAGGAGTGGCTGGATTTCCACCTCTGGGCAGGTGTGTCACACTTTTATCTATACGACAATGGCAGTACAGATGGGACCAGGGAGATTTTGCAGCCTTATATCCAGCAGGGTTGCGTGACCTACAAGTATCGGCCGGCTGCAGGAGAGCAGCTGCCGGTCTATCGTGAGGTGCTGCAGCGGTATCGTTTCCTCTGCCGGTATATTGCCTTTATCGACCTGGATGAGTTCCTCTATGCCCCAGAGGGCGGGAGCCTGCCTGAGACTTTGCAGGAATTGGTACGTGACTTTGGCGAGCCGGGCGGCTTTACGGCAAACTGGTGCTGCTACGGTTCATCGGGCGCACGGGAGGCGGAGCTCAGCCGCGGTGTACTGGAGCGGTTTGCCTGGCGGGCGGCGGATGGCTTTCCCAATGATAGGCATATCAAGAGCATCGTGAATCCGCGTTGCGCGGCCTATTTCGCTACGCCGCATGCACCGGTCTATTTCCTGGGCAAGTATGCCATCGATGAGACTGGCCAGCGCGTAGAACAGTGGTGCAATAAACGGCATCCTGTCAGCCGCCTGCGCATCAACCATTATGGTGTGAAATCGTATGCGGAGTGGGTGCAGCGCCGCAGCCGCAGGTGTGCGGATACGGGTGGCGTCGTTGACAGGGATATCGATGCGTGGTTTCGGGAATTTGACCGTAACGATATACAGGATCAGGGCATCCTGGCCTATCGGCAGTTGCGGCAGGACATGCCGCCCAAGCGGGATGATCAGGCGGCATTCGTGGCGCAGCTGGTAGCGGCCATTCAGGCATGCCTGCAGGAGCAGCAGGACGTTTCGGTGGCAGAGTATCTGGCGTATATCCAGAATGCGCAGCTGCTTTTCCCCGCGTATTTAGCTGAAGAGGAACTGGTAGCGCTGCTGCTGTCGCTGCTGGCGCAGTTACGCCAGTGCCTGTCGCGCGAGGTGCTGGAACCGTGGACGGCACAGCTGTGCCTGGATGCGGCACCACTATGGCTGCCCGTGCTGCCACCAGTCCAGCGGGAGGACTGGCGACGTACCTTGTCACAGTTGGCGACTGGTCTGGCCAGTGCGGCCAATCAGGCATATGATACGTCATGCTATTATTGGTACGATTATCTGGCACAGCTGTTCCGTACTGGTGCATAGCGTACATAGGGTACGTAGGCAGTTGACGCATGAAAAAGGCTCTATTCCTGTGAGCAATGGCAGGGATAGAGTCTTTGCGTATCCGGTCAACGGTATTGCATGGCAGCGGCTTTGGCGAGCTGGTCGCAGCGCTCGTTGAGGGGATTGCCCGCGTGGCCCTTGACCCAGTGGAAGGTGACGGCGTGCTTCTGGAAGAGCGCGTCGAGGGCCTGCCAGAGGGGCTGGTTGAGCACGGGCTGGCCGTCGGCCTTGCGCCAGCCACGGCGTTTCCAGCCCTCGACCCAGTGTTTGGTGAAGCCGTTCTTTAGGTATTGGCTGTCCGTGTAGAGAGCAACCTTCGCGGGGGCCGCGGGGAAGCTAAGTCCCTTGATAGCGGCCGTGAGCTCCATGCGGTTGTTCGTGGTACTCGGGTCGCCCGCGGAGAGCTCCGTGACTTTGCCCGTGGCAACCTCGCGGATGACGGCGGCCCAGCCGCCGGGGCCGTCGGGATTGCGCAGGCAGGAGCCATCGGTGAAGATGACGTAGTCCTGTTCCTCGTCGGGGATGATGGGCGCAGGCGCTGCCGTGCGCCGCGTCTTGGCCGCCGTGCTGCGGCTTGTGGCGGAGGCGTGCTGTGCATTCGCTTTGGCGTTTCGGCGTGTGGCAGTGACGTGGCTGGAGCCGGCGGCGCCGGTACTGCTGCTCGTCGATGGGCCGCCGTTCAGCCATTGCAGGGCCTCGCGGACGTCAGTGAAGCTCTTGAACTGAGCGCCGGGGTAGCCTGCGGTCTGTTTCTGGCATTCGGCCCAGCTGGTGAAGATGCCCGTGGCGCGGCCGCGGCGCACGGCATAGACTTTGGATGTTGGCATGGTGCATTCCTTTCGTAACAAGGGCCCTCTCATCTCCCATGGGGGAGTTGTCGGCCATCGGCTGATGGAGAGGGTCTTTTTCTTGCATTGTAGCATCTGCCAGATGGATTTGGCAATGTTTGTAAAAAATAGTACATTTTTGTGTACTATTTTGCCCTGAGATATGGTACAATGCTAGGTAGTATCACCATATAGTGATACAGGAAGAGAAAGGAGGGCGCGATGCTGAACCGTATTCTGGAGGCGATCGGCGGCTTTGTGCTGCGGCGGCTGGCGGAGCTTGGGCGCATGGTGCTCCTCTATATGGAGACCATCCGGCAGACGTTTCATCGGCCGCGCTATCAGCAGATCCTCACGCAGATGTCGCATCTGGGCGTGGATTCACTGGTCATCGTGAGCCTCACGATGATTTTCACGGGCGTGGTGCTCACGCTGCAGACGGCGGATGAGCTCATCAAGTACGGTGCCCAGAGCACCGTGGGCGCGATCATCGCCATCGGCATCGGGCGCGAGCTCGGTCCCGTGCTCGTGGCCGTGGTCTGTGCGGGCCGCGTGGGCTCGGCCATCACGGCGGAAATCTCCACGATGAAGGTCACGGAGCAGATCGACGCACTGCGCGTCATGGCCGTGAGTCCTGCCGATTACCTCATCGTGCCGCGCATGCTCGCGTGCATGGCCATGGTGCCGGTGCTCACGATCTTCGGCGACGTGCTGGGCGTGCTCGGCGGCTATGTCATCGCGGTCTACTACTCGGGCATCAGCTCGGTGACGTTCATGAATTCCATCCATACGTATGTGGATGTCTACGACTTCACGGGCGGCCTCATCAAGGCGATTTTCTTCGGCAACATCATCGCGGTGCTGGGCTGCTACTACGGCCTCTCCAGCCCGGACGGTGCGGCGGGCGTCGGCAAGGCGACGACGCGCACGGTGGTGACGTCGATTATCGTGATCTTTATCCTGAACGCCTTGTTGACGTTTGCGCTGTTCTGAGGTGCCTATGATAAGAATCAAGGATGTATGCAAGTCATTTGACGGCAAGGAAGTCCTGAAGCACGTGAGCCTCGATATTGCGGATGGGGAGACCATCGCGATCATCGGAGGCTCGGGCTCGGGCAAGAGTACCCTGCTACGCCTGCTCATCGGCCTTATCCGGCCCACGAGCGGGGAAATCTGGATTGGCGATACGGAGATCGGGCAGATCGACGAGCGGGCGCTCGACCGCGTTCGCCTGCGCATGGGCATGGTGTTCCAGTATTCAGCGCTCTTCGATTCGATGACCGTGGGCGACAACGTGGCCTTCGGCCTGCATGAGCACACGGATAAGAGCGATGCGGAAATCCGCGAAATCGTGCGTGAGAAACTGCATCTCGTGGGACTGGACGGCGTGGAGGACATGATGCCGCCGGAGCTCTCCGGCGGTATGCAGAAGCGCGTGAGCCTCGCGCGGGCCATCGCCATCGAGCCGGAGATCATCCTCTACGATGAGCCCAGCTCAGGCCTCGATCCGATCATGACGGAGAAGATCGACGAGCTCATCATTCACACGCAGCGCGAGCTGCACGTGACGAGCGTCGTGGTCACGCATGACATGGCCAGCGCCTGCCGCATCGCGGACCGCATCGCCATGGTGTATCAGGGTGAGCTCATCGCGGTGGCGCCCGTGGAGGAGTTCAAGAAGCTCAGGGATGAGCGGGTGCAGGCCTTCTTCCACAGCTTGCGCACGGTAAAGGAGGACATCGGGCATGACAAATGAAGCAAAGGTTGGCGCTTTCACGGTGGCGGGCATCGCGCTCTTAGTGGCCGTCGTGATGCTGCTCGGCAATTTTTCCTTTCATCGGGATAAGGGCTATACGCTCTATGCGGGCTTCAATCAGGTCAACGGTATCCAGAAGCAGGCGCAGGTCTGCCTCTCCGGCGTGCCCGTGGGCACCGTGACCTCCGTAGCCAACGAGGGCGGCGGCGTCACTGTGGCCCTGAAGATCAATGCGGATGCGCGCATCCCGCGCGGCTCGCATGTGAGTGTGGGCTCGCCGGGCGTCATGGGCGATAAATTCATCAACATCACGCCCGCGAAGGACGGCGGCGACTACGTGACGGATGGTGACTATCTCATCGGCGAAGATGAGGCGGGCATGGATACGCTCTTTACCGGCCTCAGCCAGGTGGTGACGCAGGCGCAGAGCCTGCTGGATTCGCTGAACAAGATTGCGGGTAATCCAAAGTTCCAGGGCAACATCATCCAGATGACGGCTAACATGCGCGACATGACGGCGCATCTGAACGGCCTCATGGCGGCATTGGAGGCCACCGTGCAGCAGAATCAGGGCAACATCAACCAGATGCTCACGAACCTCAATGCGATGTCGGCGAGCCTCGAGCGCACGGTGAATGCGGCGGAGGCCGTGATGAAGAATATTGAGACCGTAGGCGCTGACCCGCAGACGGCGGAGAACCTGCGCCTGACGCTCTCGAATATCGCCGACGCCAGTGGCCGTATCCAGCACGTAGCGGCGAACCTCGACAATTCCCTCGGGGATCCGAAGACGGCCAAGGACCTGACGGATACCATCCAGCATGCGAAGAACGTGTCCGTGCGGGCGAAGAACCTCATGGACAAGCTGGACAAAATCGAGACAAAGCCCAGCGTGGATGTGCTCTACAATGGCAGTGACAAGGACTGGACGACCGATGCCAACCTCGACTTCTCGACGGGAGGCAAGGCCTTCTTCCGCATGGGCATGGAGGATATCGGCGATGGCAATGACCTCAATGCGCAGCTCGGGTTCCGCCGTGGGAACATCGGCGCGCGCGGCGGCGTCATCGCCGGCGATCCGGGGCTGGGTATCGATGCTTATGCGGGGCGGTTCCGCTTTAGCACGGATGCCTATGATTTTGACGATTTGAATGTGCGCCTTACGGGGCAGTACGATATTACCGGTGATGGTACCTATGTCATGGGACGATGGGATAATGTGCGCGATAGTGATAAGCGACGCGCCTATTTCGGTCTCAGGCAGGAGTTCTGATATAGGGCTGGCAACCCTGAGGTTAACCAGCCATGACTATTTTTCTAATGTCTCCGTGCTATACTGCATTTAGTTCTATTGGCAAAATGAGACATCGAATTTTGAGGAGGTCAATACCTTGAAAAGAAATGGCTTTTATAAAAAACTGACGGCACTCGTGGTGTCGGGACTCATGATGACGGTCGGACAGACTGCCCTGGCTGCCAATACGGTCGAGATCGGTCTCAGCGACAGCGTGCAGATGGCACTCGAGAACAACCGCACGATCAAGGAGTCGCTGGCGGACGTGGATGTGGCGAACTGGGCCATCTCCCAGAGCCGCCGCAAGTTCGGCCCGACGCTCTCCTGGAGCACGACGGCGAACCGCATCGGCGGTGAGGCCTATCAGCAGGCGAAGATGACGGGTGAGAACTATAAATGGAACTACGGCAACACGCTGTCCGTGGGGATGCCGCTCTATAACGAGCCGCTGCGCCAGCAGGTGGAGGTCAGCAAACTCGCGCTGAACAGCGCGGATCTCGCACTCGAGAATACGAAGCAGGCCGTGCGCCTGCAGGCGACGTCGGCCTACTACCAGATCCTGCAGGCACGCAACCTCATCGATGTACAGCAGGATGCGGTGAATACGCTGCAGACGCATCTCGATAACGTCAACGCGCAGTTCCGTGCGGGTACGGTGGCCAAGTCCGATGTGCTGGCCTCGCAGGTGCAGCTCGCGAACGCGCAGCAGGCGCTCGTGACGGCCCAGAACAATTACGATGTCGCCATCTCCACGCTGAACAACATCATCGGCCTGCCGACGAGCACGGTGCTTTCCCTGCATGATCAGCTGAAATATACGAAATATGATCTCACGCTCAGCGATTGCACGCGCTATGCCCTCGCGAACCGCGCGGATGGCGCAGCGGCCGTCTATGCCGTGAAGCAGGCGGAGCAGGGTGTCAAGGCGCAGAAGGGCGGCTATCTGCCGACCGTCAACGGTGCTGTCGCGCGCAACATCGGCGGTGAGCAGCCGTTCCGCGCGAACCATAGCAGCAGCAACAACTGGTCGGCGGGCGTGAGCGCGGCCTGGGATATCTTCGACAACGGCGTGACGCAGGCCAATGTAAAGTCGGCGGAAGCCAGTGTAGAGAAGGCGAAGGAAGCCTCGGCACAGATGGATGAGAGCATCGAGCTCGATGTGCGCACGGCCTTCCTGAACCTGCAGGCGGCCGAGAAGAACATCCATACGACGGAAGTCGCCGTGACACGGGCACAGGAAGACTACAAGATCGCCCAGGTCCGCTACAGCGCAGGCGTGGGCACGAACCTCGACGTCATGGACGCTGAGGAAAAACTGACGTCGGCCCGCACGAACTACTATACGGCGCTCTATAACTACAATACGAGCAAGGCCTCTCTCGACAAGGCCATGGGCATCCCCGTGGATCTCGATGTGACGAAGTATATGGCGGCACAGGAAGAGGGCAAATCTGCCCCGGAGGCGCGCGAGGCGGGCCGCCTGCACGAGAATGCCCGCTTCACGCTGCCAAAGGAAAAGGAACAGAAGCAGGTGAAGCAGCAGAAAGAGCGCAAGCAGGCTGCGAAAAAGGCCAGGAAAGAAAAGCAGGCTAAGCATGCGGATAAGGCAGCTGAGAGCCAGCAGCCGACGGTGAAGGCAGACAGCAAAACGGCAGCTGTGCCCGTGAAGGTCAAGGGTGAGCAGCCGGAGTCGGCGCAGGCCGTGGCGGCAGAAATGGCACAGTAAACAGGAATGCTGACGGATTGAGGGGAGTCTGTCCGTGTTTCTCTAAATAAACAAGTCTCATGGTGAGACGTTGGGGATCGTGATGGCAGGATGAAGAAACGTACGCTGGCTTATATTCTGGGGGGACTCTGTGTGCTGTGCCTGCTGTTGGCGGGCGGAGCGTGGTACTATGTGCAAAGCCATGCGGATGCCATCATGGCCCAGGTAGCGTCGAAGGCTGAGACCAAGGCCTCCGACGCGCTGGGGGTACCCGTGGAGCTCGGTGAGATTCAGGTCATTTCGCCACGTGAACTGGCCGTAAACAATATCGCAATCTATGACAAGCAGGCGGACTGCATTGCCCGCGCCCAAAAGGCGCAGGTGAAGCTCCGCCTGCTTTCGGTGTTTCAGGCCAAAGAACTGCTCACCCAGCCGGCTGAGGCCGTGGAGGAGGTCACGCTATCCGGCGTGGATGCCGTACTGCGCGAACGCGAGGATGGCAGCTGGAACGTGGAGGATCTCCAGAGCGAGAGCTCAGGGGAGACGACCTTTCACGGCCGCGTGACCTTTGCGGACAGCCAGCTGACGCTGCAGGCCAGGGGCATCGAGGAAAAGCTGACCGACGCTTCCGGCGAGGCGGATTTCTCGGCCTATCCCGTGCTGAAGGTGCAAGTGCAGGGCAAGAACCACGACAGCCACGTCGAGGCATCGGGCACGCTGGGCAAGGCGAAACAGATCGTCAATCTCAGGACCAGCGATGTCGATCTTGCCAATTACTTCTATCTGCTCGACCTGTTGCCCGAGGGCACAGTGCCGCAGGATGTCGTCCTTCAGGGCGGCAGGGTGCCGCAGCTGGAGGCGCATGTGCTGAACCGTCGGGGTGCGCCGCTCTCGCTCACGGGCACGGCAGACTTCGAGGATGTCGCGCTTCAGGTCAAGGATACGCCGGTGGAGCATATCACGGGCCATGCGCAGTTCACCCAGCGCGATGTGCTGCTGCAGGCCACGGCGGAGGCCGCGGGCCAGCAGGTGGCGGCGCATGGAAAGGTGACGCTCGATACGGGCTCACCCTGTTTCGATATCTATGCGCAGTCGGACTCTTTCGACCCGTCGCAGGTGCTCAGGAACGTACCCGTGAGCGGTGCCGCGTCTTTTGATGCGCACCTCACGGGTACGGTGGCAGATCCCGTTGTTGAAGGCACGGTGCAGCTGGCGAACGGCAGTGCCATGGGCATCGCACTGCAGAATGCTTCTGCCAGAGTGCGCCTGCTCGATCAGCATCTATACGTGCAGGATCTGCAGCTGCAGGTCCTGGGTGGCCAGGTGACGGGCGAGGCTGAGGCTGTGCTCACAGATCAGAGCTATACGGGCCATCTGAAGGTTCAGGATCTCGACGTGGCGCAGGCGGCACAGCTCGTGCCCGCGCTGGCGGCGGAATCCGTCACGGGCAAAGCCACGGCCGATGTGGGCTTCTCTGGAACGGGAACGGATTTTGCCAACATGACGGCCTATGGCAGCGCCCGTGTGCGCGACGGCTCGCTGCACGGCATTCCGCTGGAGGACGTCTCGACGTCCTTCAGCCTGCAGGGGCAGGACATCACGATCGACTATCTTTCGGCTAACCTGCCGCATCGCAGCAGCCTTGGCCTGGAAGGACAGATTCGTGCCGGGCAGGAGCTCGACCTCGCCTTCTACGGCGGCCATATGGATCTGACGCTGGCGAATGAATTCCTGCAGCAGATTGTGCCGCAGGCGGAGATCACGGGCCTCGGCGATTTTCAAGGTACGGTGCAGGGCAGTCTCGCAAATCCGCAGGTCGAGCTTAAGTTCTCGGCGATGCACGGCACGTTTTTCAAGCAGCCCTTTGATTCGTTGAAGATCACGGCGGGTGGCAGCCTCGACGGCGTGCATGTCGATGACTTCATGCTGGAGAAGGACGGCCAGCAGACCTGGTTCGTGCAGGGCACGGTCGGTTTCGCGGGCGGGAAGAAGCTCGACCTGCGCATCGATACCAAGGGCGCGCGCATGGAGGATATCGCGTCCCTCATCGCGCCGGACCAGCCCATCACCGGTAATGTCGACAACGTCATTCAGCTCAAGGGCACGCTCGATAATCCCGAGGGCGTGGGCTATATTCATTTCTATCGCGGCAGTTACGCAGGCGTGCTGCTTTCCGGTATGGATGGCGATTATTTCCTCAACAATGGCGTTGTGCGTCTGCAGGATTTCCATCTGTTCAGCCCCATGGTCGATGCCGTGCTCAACGGCACCATCGATCTGCAGCGCAACCTCAACATGGTCGTGCGCGCTTCGGATCTCGACTTCAGCCGCTTCCAGCACAAGCTGCCTTATGCGGTCAGCGGTCATGGACGTTTCGAAGGCCAGATCAAGGGCACGCTGGCTGCGCCGGAGTTCTACGGCGTGCTCGATGCACCTTCGCTCATCATCAACGGGCAGCAGGTCGATCAGCTCAACGGCCACGTGCAGTATCGGAACGATCAGGTGTCCGTCGATCGTTTTGGTTTTGTGCAGAATGACGGCAGCTATGATATGGAGCTGAGCTTTAACCGCGTAAGCCGTGCGCTCAAAGGCACGGTGGTCGTGCAGAACGCCGACGTGAATGCACTGGCGGCGATCTGCAATTATCGCAACGATAAGCTGCAGGGGCGGCTGTCAGCCGGCCTGGACCTCGACGGTACGCTGGACAGCCCGCATGCCGTGCTGCATGGCGAGCTGGCTAAGGGCAGCGTCGCAGGCTGCGACGTGCATGATGTGGCCCTTGCGGCCCATTTATTGGACAACGTGCTCTACGTCGATAAGCTGCAGGGACAGCAGGGAGAGGTCGGAGTTTTTGGCCTGCAGGGCACGGTGACCTTCAACGAGCCGCTGGTCGAGGCGGGCAACGCGCCACTGGATGGTGCCATCAAGGGTACGCTTTCGGCGCAGAACATGGATCTTGGCCTCTTTGCCGGGCTCGCGGATGCGTCTGTACAGGCCGTGGGACAGGCGGATGTCGAGGCCGCGCTCGGCGGCTGGCTGCGCAACCCAACAGTCGATGCAACGCTGCGGGCACGCGATGGCGGCGTGAAGGGAAGTACCTTCGACACGCTGAGCAGTGTGCTGCATCTCAAGAATGGTCAGATCGATATCGATACGCTCAATGTGCAGAAGGCCGTAGGTCAGCAGACCTATCAATTCAGTGCCGAGGGCGTTGTACCCCTGCGCGCGCTGCAGGCGACACAGGCGCAGGATGAGGCCAACGACGTGGAGCAGATCATGCTCAACGTCTCCCTTGACCATGCGGATCTCTCGCTGCTGCCGGTCTTCGCTCCGTCCATTGAATGGGCCGTGGGCGCGACACAGGGCAGCCTGACGATTCGCGGCACCGCAGCGAACCCGCGCATCGATGGCTCTATCACGGTGCCCGATGGCGGGATGAAGCTCAAGGCACTGGAGAAGCCACTCACGAATCTGCACTTGCAGGCGGATTTTAATGGTCATACCATGACGTTAAAAGATGTCTCTGCTAAAATGGGCGACGGTCTGGTAAAGGGAACCGGTCACGCAACGCTCGCTGGCCTGAAGCTGAGCGATTATCAGCTCGATCTGCAGGCAGATCAGCTCGATATCCAGAGCGACTTCTTCCGCGGGCCCCTCACGGGTGATCTGCACCTCTCTGAGGGAGAGATCTGGGGGTTCAGGATGCCGAAGCTCAGCGGGCAGGTGGATTTCCACGATTGCCAGATTTCCGTGCCGACGATTCCCGACACGGAAGGCAGTCTGCCCCATATCCTGCTGGACATGCAGGTCAACGTGGGCAGGAAAGTACACGCCTATAGCCCGTATCTCTACGATTTGTTCCTCACGGGACAGGTGCACTTCGGCGGTACGACGCGGCATCCGCTGACAAGTGGTACGCTCGATGTTAAGCGAGGCGGTACGGTCAATTATCTCAAGACCGTGTTCAAGATCGATGAGGGTGCGGCCTATTTCAACCAGGTGGATTCCTTCCTGCCCAGCATTCATTTTGCGGCGCAGACGCGCCTCACGCAGGCGAAGGTCTTCCTCACGCTGGATGGGCCGCTCGATGCGATGAAGATCAGCCTGACCTCCAGCCCGGAGATGAGCCAGACGGAAATCATTCAGCTGCTCACGCTCCGCAACGCCTACAAGGCGGGCAAGCAGATCGATGCGGGTGATCTCCTGAACGTCGGTCTGCAGATGAGTTTCCTCTCGGAGGTCGAAGGCGTCATGCGCAAGATGCTCTGGCTCGATGACTTCACGATTGCGCGCGGCAGCGGCTCTATCGTCGAGAATCATGACCGCTCCCGGCAGGATGATGATGAAAATGTCTACAACGTCGAGATGGGCAAGTACATTGGCGATAAGCTGATGCTGAAATACACGCAGGGTATCGGCGACGATGTCCGCCGCTACGGCCTGCAATATGATATGGATGACCGCTACAGCTTCACCCTGGAGAATCAGGACAGTGCGACCATCGTGGGTGCACAGGTCAAGGTCAGATTTTAAAAGTACAGGAAAGATTTTTCGTATCGTATAATATAGTAGATGGGAGGTGAAAGCATGCGCTTCGAGCAGTATATGGCGGAACTGAACCGGGTAAAGCTCCTGACGCCCGGGGAAGAAAAGTCTCTCTGGCTCGCCTATAAGGAGCAGGGGGATGAAGCGGCACGGAGGCGGCTCATCGAGTCCTATCAGCCGCTGGTCTTCAAGCAGGCCCTGCCATTCCGGCAGTATCAGGGTATCATGGATATCGTGCAGGAGGGCACGATCGGCCTCATCGAGGCCGTGGAGCACTACGACCATCGGCGAGGCGTGGCGTTCAGCCTCTTTGCCGTGCACCGCATCCGCGGGCGCATGCTGGACTTCCTGCGGCGCGAGGGGAGCGTCGATGCGCCCTGCCTCGAGGAGCGGCGGGCTTTCGCGGATGATGAAGGTGCGCCATGGAAGGAGCAGCTGCCCGATACGGCACTGCCCGTGGCGGAGCAGGCTGAGCAGCATGAGCTGACCTCCCGGGTAAAGCAGGCACTTTCCCGCCTGCCGGACCGGGAAAAGGCCGTGCTGGAGGGCATGTACCTGCGCAGTGAGGATGCGCGCGAGGTGGCGGAGGATCTGCAGGTGACGCCGTCGCATATCTACCGCCTGCAGAAAACAGGTATCCGCCGTGTGCGTGGCATGTTGTCGCATTTCATGCACTATTGGCAGTAGGTCACTATAGTAAATCGAGAAAAATGGCTGAATATGGTCTTATCCTGGAGTAAGTGAGCGCTGTTTGGCGCTCACTGCTTTTTTTGCCGGTTTTTGCTCTGTCATAAATATCCCGGCTGTGGCGAATATAGGGGTGTATTTCTTTTCAGGGCTGGGGACAGGAGGTGAGCAGCATGGCTAAGCGGCATAAGTCACAGGAACATATCCGCGCGGCACGTGACTGGCTGGGCGATGCGGAGGATTCCCTCGCGCAGGCGGATGATGTGCGCAGCGACCTGAAAGTCATGCTGGCGAAGGCGGAATTGGCACAGGTGCAGGCGGGGCCGCACACCCGGCGCCTGCAGCGCTGGCTGCGGTGCCTGCTGCCGCCTGCCGTGGCCGTGCTGCTCGTCGCCGCTGGCTGCTGGGGGTGGCAGGCCTATACCTCTGCCCCCCGGCAGGAGTCGGCCGAGACCACTGCCGTCAGCGTGCAGCCCGCACCCGTGCCGCAGCCTGCTGGCCATGATGAGGCGCCCACTGCAATGGAGACAGAGGAGCCATCCCCGCCGGCAGCGATGACGGCTGACGCGGAGCCGTCGAAGGAGGCAGTACCGGCACCGGCCCAGGTTGTACAGCCTGCTCCTGCCACCGTCCCGCAGGCCACAGGACGGCCCGCCGTGCAGCAGGCCAGGGCACAGACACAGCCTCCGGCTACTGTGCCGCCTGATGCGCAGAAGCAGCGTCTGATGCAGGCGGCAGGACAGAGCCTGCGCGCGCCCTGAGAGGGGGATAGTATAGCAGCCGTTTTCCGGGAAACACTTGCAATCAAGTGCAATTCCCGCTAAGATATAGGAAGCACTGTTTTGTTCTTAGGATGATTGACTGGCGCCATGTGCCCAGATTTTTTTAGGAGGTTTGTTCTCTTGGATAGAAGACAGTACAGAAAATTGACCTGTGCCGTAGCGCTGGCTGTGGGCTTTGCCGCGCTGCCGGGCTTCAGCTATGCCGCTGAGCAGATGGCGTCGCAGACGGACCAGCCGGCCACTGCCCAGCCGACTGATGCAAAACCAGCTGCTGCCCAGCCGACTGCAGCTCAGCCGGCCAATGCACAGCCTGCCACCCAGTCCACAGCTGACGCGCAGGCCAGGGAGACTCCGGCGGCCGCCGGCACGCAGTCCGCAGCTGCCGGCCAGGCGACAAAGCAGGCGGAGGGACAGCAGGATGCGCGGACGCAGGCCTGGGTGAAGTCCCGCCCTGCCGAGGATATCATCACCAAGGCCATGAAGCAGTATGAGGGCAAGACCATTGTCGATACGACGTTCGATGGCACGACGGAACTGACGGCCAAGACGGCCAAGTCAACGCTGACCATGCATACGGGCGATATGTTTACGACGAGCGGCCTGCAGAAGGACCGCGAGGCCATCTTTGCCACGGGTTATTTCTATGACCTCTACCCGACGGTGGAACAGGTGCCGGAGGGCATCGTGCTCACGTATCACGTGCTGGAGAACCCCGTGCTCAAGAGTGTGAAGATCGAGGGCAATACCGTGGAGAAGACGGCGGATCTCGAGCCGCTCATCACGGTGAAGCCGGGCGAAATCCTCAACAGCCGCACGCTGCACGAGAACGTGCAAGCTATTCAGAAACTCTATCGCAAGGATGGCTATATCCTCGCGAAGATCACGGACCTGAACATCGACAAGGACGGCAACCTCACAGTCAAGATCAATGAGGGCAAGCTCGAAGGCTTTAAGGTCAAGGGCAATACGAAGACAAAGGATTACGTCATCCTGCGCGAGATGCGCCAGAAGGTCGGCGAGCCGTTCAACTCGACAAAGGCCCGCCGCAGCATGCAGCGCGTGTATAACCTCGGTTTCTTCGAGGACGTCAACATCAAGATGAATCCGGGTGTTAATCCGAATGCGGTCGTCATGGAGATCGACGTCAAGGAGAAGCGCACGGGATCGTTCGGTATCGGCGCTGGCTATTCCAGCGAGGACGGCGTCGTCGGCATGCTGAGCGTATCGGATACGAACTTCCGCGGCACGGGCGATGCGGTGAGCATCAGCTATGAGGTCAGCGGCGACGACTCCGATGCGCACGGCTACACCTTCTCCTGGCGCCATCCCTACATCGATGCCAAGGAGACCGTGGGCACGCTGAAAATCTACAATCGTACCTATGAGTACAGCGACTACGACGAGGACGGCAACCTCAAAGAGGAATTCATGCGTAAATACTCTGGCGGCGAGGTCACCTTCGGCCGTCCGGTCAGCGAGTATTCCACGAACTACGTCACGCTGCGCAACCGCAAGGACGAGTATGATAACTTTGATCCCAGTGATGAAAGCACGAGGTATAACTACGACTTTAATGCAGATGGCTATTCTATCGGTCGTAGCGGTCCTACGTTTGCACAGTGGCGTAAAGAGAACTTCGGCCTCACGCGCAGCATCATCCTCGAGCACGTCACGGATAACCGCGACAATGTCTACAACCCGACGACGGGCGGCCGCATCAGCCTCACGGGCGAAGTCGCAGGCCTCGGCGGCGATTTCGACTATCAGAAATTCGATATCGAGGATCAGCGCTACTTCAAGGTCGGTCATGCGCAGGTCATCGCGACGCGCGGTCAGCTCGGCGGCAGCCACGGCCATATCTCGGAGTACAGCCAGTTCCGCATCGGCGGCCAGAGCACGATCCGCGGCTACCGCGACGAGCAGTTCCGCGGCACGCGCATGTTCCTCGCGACGGCGGAGTATCGTTTCCCCATCGTCTCGAAGGTGCAGGGCGCGATCTTCACGGATTGGGGCAGCGCATGGTCGGATGATTGGCAGCCGGATGCAGACCTGATCCATGGCAGCGTCGGTGTCGGCATCTCGCTCAACACGCCGGTCGGTCCGCTGCGCCTCGATTATGGCCGTGGCGACCAGGGGGGCCGCGTGCACTTCACCGTGGGTGGTACGTTCTAATTGCCCCTGTCCTTTCGGCGCAGCAGCCTGATGGTTTTTGTCCTGCTCCTCTGCCTGGTCCTGCCGACGGCCGCGGGAGCCGCGCCACGGATTACGTCGGTCGCGAGCAGCGTTACGGGGGAGCAGCTGCCGCCGCTCGTGCAGCAGCGCATGCAGGAAAGCGTGCGCATCATCAGCGAGCAGGTACTGCTGGACCAGCCCGTGCGCAATGCCTATCCGCAGCAGGCGGAACTCATCCGTGAGGTTTTCGACAAGGTGCTCGTGGGCTATACGGTGCAGCGGGTCACGGTGACGGTGGTGCCATCCGGCACGGCTGAGGTCAGGGTCAGCCTGCTGCCCTGGGCCGACACGATTCCGCGCGTGCGGGTTGTGACGGCTGTCGAGGGCATGCCGCCGCTGGTGGAAAAGCTCGTGCGGCAGGACATCTCGGGCGTGGATACGGTCTTTCAGGAAGCCCTCGTGGGCCTGCCTGTGGCCGCTACGGACTGGACGAATGGCGTATTGAAGCGTCAGCTGCGCGCCTACCTTGCGGCCCATCTGCCGGAGTTCCGTGGCGATTTCGACCTTATGCCGCAAAAGGATGGCACGATGCAGGTGCAGCTTACGGTTTTTCCGCGGCTGCCCGTGGTGCGCACGGTGGATCTCTCCATGCGCTCCGATACGGTACCGAATTTTACGCTGCTCAGCCATCGCGAGCTCGTGCAACAGCGCGCCGATGAACTCGTCGGCGTGCCAGTGGCCTTTGTCGCGCGTCATCAGTCGGTTTTTGCCGCGAGCATTGCACAGGCCCTGGATTCCCTGCCCGATTCGCGGCAGTTCCAGCTGCATACGGAGGTGCAGATTACGCCGGCAGAGCAGCTGCAGGTGATGAGCCGTTCGAATACGCGGAATTTTCGCCTGCGGCTTACGGGCTGGCTCGATACGGGCAGAAAAGACAACGATAATCATGATCTCATGTTCCGCCTGCGGGGCGGCCGCATGCTGAGCCAGCGCGATGAGCTGCTGGCATTGCTCGATGTCTACCCCCAGAATATGGATTGGGACTGGCAGCTGGGCTGGCGGCACAGCATTTCCAGCAAGGGCCGCGCCGACCTGCGCTACGATATGCGCGGCAAGCGCTTCCTTATGGCAATGCAGCAGAATTTCCTGCAGCGCTGCTGGCTGCGTTATGAGTACCGCTGGCTCACGGATACCGGCGAGGTTGCGCTGGGTTATAAGCTTCACGACTTCCTGAGCCTCGAGCTGCTGCGGGATAATGATGATAGCTGGCTGCGCGTTATCGGCAACTTTTAGCCCAATCTGCCATGAATCAGCTTGAATAACGAAAACCAGTCTGTTATAATGAAACTGCTTTGATTTCATCATAGTCAGACACTCTATCAATAAACCCGTAACGGGAAAAGGAGTAAAACAACAAATGGTACAGTTACAGAAAAAGACGGTCAAGATCGTCAGTGTCCTCATCGCCCTCGTGTTCGTCGGCTCCGTCGTAGCTCTGGCTCTGACGCAGTCCGGCTCGGGCATCGCTTCGGCGGCCAGCTCGAATGTCGGCGTCGTCGATATGCGCCAGATTTACAGCGCACATCCGCAGACGCAGAGCATGCAGGCAGAGATGCAGAAGGCAGCTGCCGATGCACAGAAGGAGTTCGAGGAGAAATCCAAGAACATGAATGACCAGGAAAAGAACGACTACTATCAGCAGACGATGCAGCGCCTGCAGCAGAAACAGCAGGAGCTGACGGAGCCGATTGAGAAGGATGTCGAGGATAAGGTCAAGACGGTGGCACAGGCCAAGGGCCTGAGCGTCGTGCTGCTGAAGGATACCGTGGTCTATGGCGGTACGGATATCACGCAGGACGTCGTCAACAAACTCTCGAAATAATCCGTATAATCCGCGGGTGCGGAAAATAGCAGTACCGGGCGCCTGACGTGCTCGGTATTCTTGCGTGTAGGGCTTCTGCCAGGGCTCGGGGAGGTGTGGTGCATGGCTGAACAGCCGGAGAAACAGCCGGAGGAGCAGCCCGCTGCTGCATCCCCTGAGCGCGGGAGCAGACGTCGCCGCTTCCTTGCAGGCGGACTGGTGGCCGCCGTGCTGCTGGCCCTGACGGGCGGCTGGCTCTATCATCATTTCCTGGTGCCTGCTCCTCCTGCGGCGGTGGCGGTATCTGCGGAGGCTGCCCTTCTGAACCTGCAGGACGTCATGGCAGCGCATCCGCGCTATGCAGAGTTGCAGCAGCTGCGCGAGGAGGCGAAATCCCTGCGCCTGTCGTTGGAGGCTGCAGCCGATCTGGAACCGCCAGAGCTCACAGTTGAGCCACCGGAGGTGGAGAGCAAGCCATTCGATGATTCCGTCTGGCAGAAGAATGCGCAGGCCGTCATCGGCGAGCGCGTGGCGCTGGCCCGCGAGCAGAAGCAGCTGCGGGAGAAATACCGTAAGGAGCATGAAGCGGAATACCTCGCGCGGCGCGATGCGCTGGACGAGGAGTACCGCAATACCATCCTCAATCTGCAGCTGAAGCTCGACAATGCCGAGGTCATGAATCTTAGCCAGGCAAATGTCGATAGCCTGCAGCAGGAGCTTACGGCCGTGAAAAAAGAGCGCGGTCACAGGCAGTGGCAGATGTATCAGGCCTGGCAGCAGGAGATTGGTTCCTACGTGCAGTCCGTGATGGGGCCGAAGATCGAGGCCTGGCAGGCGAAGGCACAGCAGGCGAAGGCACAGCAGCAGGCGGCGGCACTCGCTAAGCAGTCCGAGGCGCAGGAGCGCGATACGGCGGCCATGTCCGATCAGCTGGACCAGATGAATGCCGCGAATCCGTCCGGCAAGCTGCAGGAGCAGCTGCAAAAGCAGCAGGCGTTGCAGGCGAAGCAGGATGAGATCAACGCGCTCGAAGCGCATATCCTCAACGATATCGCGGGACGGGCTGCCAAGCTGGCCATCCTGCATCACTACACGCTGATCCTGGCCACGCCGAGCCGAAGTATTGCCTCCTATCTGCCTGCGGTTATCCCGACCGTGGAGAATCAGGAACGCTATACGGATGTGACCGGCGTGACGACAGACGATATCACGGACGAAATGGTAACAGAAATGCAGAGCCTGTAATACGGGCCTGTCCTTAGGTTTGGGAAAAGCAGATTTTCAGAAAGAAGCGAGAAGATTAACATGAAACTGAGCAAGAAAGCCGTGGTGCTGCTGGCATCAGCCCTGTTTTCTGCCGCGCTGATGAGCGGCTGCGGCAAGACGCAGATCGGCTATATCGATGGTTCCCGGGTCATGGAGGAATCACCACAGATCAAGGCCATCGTCGATGAGGGCAACCAGAAGATGGCGGAGACGCAGCAGGAAGCGGAACAAAAGCTGAAGGATAATCCGAACATGTCCCAGGAGGATGCGCAGAAGCTGCAGATGGATACGCAGCGCAAGCTGCAGGGCCTGAATCAGTCCTATACGATTCAGGTCAAGCAGAAGATCGATGCCGTGCTGGCGGATATCGCCAAGCAGAAGAAGCTCGATGCGGTCATCGACAGTGAGGAGAAGAACAAGACGGCAATCATGGGCGCAACGGATGTCACCGATGCGGTCATCGAAAAACTGCAGTAAGGACGGGGTGCAGCATGAAGAAGACCTTGCAGGAAATTGCTGACTATGTCGGCGGCCGCGTCGCGGGTCCCGAGGGGGCAGGCGATATCGTCATTCATGGCCTCGACAACATCGAGGGAGCGGGCGAGCATGACCTGACCTTTGCCGTGGAGCCGCACATCGAGGCGGCGAAGACCTGCCAGGCGGCGGCCGTGATGCTGCCGGAGGGCACAGAAGACTTCCCGAAGCCGGCCCTCTATGTCAAGGAGCCGCGTGCAGCCTTTGCCAGGCTCCTGGAGCACTTTACGCCGAAGCTGCATTTTCCTGCGGGCGTGAGCCCCGAGGCGCATATCGGCAAGGATGTTAAGCTCGGCAAGAACGTGACGATCCTGCCATGTGCCGTCGTGGACGACCACGCGGTCATCGGCGACAATGTCACGCTCTATCCGCACGTCTACGTTGGTCAGTACGTGGAGATCGGCGATGATACGCTGGTCTATGCCAACGTCTCCATCCGCGAGCACTGTCATATCGGCAAGCGCTGCGTGATCAACTGCAACGCGGTCATCGGCTCCGATGGCTTCGGCTTCACCACGGCGGACGGCGTGCACACGAAGGTGCCACAGGTCGGTAACGTCGTGCTGGAGGATGATGTCGAGATCGGCGCCAACGATGGTATCGACCGCGCGGCCATGGGCTCGACGGTCATCGGTCACGGCACGAAGGTCGACAATCTCGTGCATATCGGCCATAACTGCAAGATTGGCCCGAACTGCCTCATCGTCGCGCAGACGGGTATCTCCGGCTCCACGAAGGTGGGTCACAACGTGACCTTCGGCGGGCAGGTCGGCACGGTCGGGCACATCGAGATTGGCGCGAACTCCGTCTATGCAGCACGTTCCGGCATCATCGGCAACATGCCCGAAGGCGTATTCTGCGCCGGCTTTCCCGTGCAGCCGCATACGGAGTGGCTGCGCATGCAGGCTATGATGAAGCGTCTGCCGGAGATGTATAAAAAGATGAAACTGCTGGAAAAGAAACTTGCGCAGTACGAGAAAAAGAATTAAGAAACATTGATTCATTGAGTTAGCCCTAACAGCAAACTGCTGCGCGTCATGACGGCAGCAGTTTTTTTATGAGAATGGATAAGGATGGTGTGATATGGCCTCGTATTATCTTCTGAAAGCCATCAGCTGGCTCTGCTGCCATCTGCCGCGGGGCTTTTGCGAGGCTTTGGGGCGTTTCCTCGGGGCGGCGCTCTGGCCGCTTGTGCCGCGAAAGCGCAAGCAGCTGGCCTTTCGGCAGGTGAAAAAATGTCTCGGCGTGAGCGATGCCGAAGCCTGGCGTATCGCGCGGGCCAGCTCCGTGCGCTTCGGCCCCATGCTCTTCGAGGTACTGCGCTTCCCGGTCATCCGTGCCCATATCGCGGATTACGTGCGCGTCGAGGGCCTGGAGAAGCTGCAGCAGGCAATGAAAGAAGGCAAGGGCGGCATCATCGCCACGGGGCATTGCGGCAACTGGGAGCTCATGGGCGGCGCTTTTGCCCAGTACGGCATCCCGCTCGTGGGCGTCGCGATGCAGCAGAAGTCGGCGGGGGCCGACCGCTTCATCATGGAGTACCGCACGCTTATCGGCATGCATATCACCTACAAGACCGGCGTGCGTGAGATGTTCCGCATGCTGAAGGAAGGCTGGTTCATCGGCCTCATCATGGATCAGGATACGAACCGCCACGATGGAATCATCCTCGATTTCTTCGGCCAGCCGACGAACTGCGTACCGGGCGCGGCCTCGATGAGCCGTTTCCAGCAGGCACCGATTTTCCCCTGTTTCATGCACCGCCATGCTGATGGCACGCATACGCTTTGCATCGGCGATCCGGTCTATACGGCTCGGACGAAGGATAAGCAGGCGGATATCCGGGAGACGAGCCAGCTGCTGACTCATGCAATCGAGCGGCACATCCGCCGCTATCCGGAGGAGTGGTTCTGGCTTCACGACCGCTGGAAATCCATGCGGCCGTGACAGACTTTGCCTGCCCACTTGCGCGATTGACGAATGTTTTGTAAAATAGTAGCAGCTAAGAGAGAAAGCGGGGGCATTATGGAAAAGCAGCAGGTTACACTCGCCAAAGCGGTGACCTACAATGGAATTGGTTTGCATTCCGGCAGGGAGGTACATGCGCGGTTCTGCCCGGCAACGGCGGATACAGGCATCGTCATCGTACGCACGGATCTGCCGGGAGAGCCGGTGATTCATGCGTGCGCGGCCAATGTCACCTCCACGCTGCGGGCGACGACGGTGGAGGAGCACGGCTGCAAGGTCTTTACCATCGAGCACTTCATGAGTGCCCTGCATGCGCTGCGCATCGATAACTGCCGCATCGAGCTTGATGCGGAGGAACCGCCGGTGGCAGATGGCGCTGCGCTCGTCTATTTCCAGCTGCTGCAGTCCGCAGGGACGCAGGAACTGGATGCGCCGCGCCACGAGCTCGTCATCGACAAGGTGTATCGTATCGATGACGAGAAGACGGGCCGCTTCGTCATGGCACTGCCTTATGACGGCTTCCGCGTGAGCTTCACGTCGGTGAATCCCCACAAGCTCATCGGCATCCAGTACGAGGACTTCCATATCGATCCGGCCACCTACGAAAAGGAAATTGCGCCGGCGCGCACCATCGCCTACGAGAAGGAAATCGCGCAGTTGCAAGCCATGGGCCTCGGCCTCGGCGGCAGCATCGACAACGTCATCATCTACAACGATGAGGGCTGGATCAATCCGCTGCACTTCGAGGATGAGCTTGTGCGCCACAAGATCGTCGATGTCATCGGCGACCTGCGCCTCGCGGGCCTCATTCGCGGCCATATCATCGCGGCCGCCTCAGGACATGCTTTGAATACGCAGCTGGCGAAACAAATCGCTGCAGCTCATTTATGATACATAGAGGAGAGAAAAATATGCAACTCGACATCAAAGAAATCATGAAGATTTTGCCGCATCGTCCGCCCATGCTGCTCGTGGACCGCATTACGGAGATCGAGCCGTTCCAGTCCGCGACGGGCATCAAGAACATCACGATGAATGAGCCGCAGTTCCGCGGGCATTTCCCCGGCAATCCCATCATGCCGGGCGTACTCATTCTCGAGGCCATGGCCCAGGTCGGCGGCGTGGCCATGCTCTATCCGGAGGAAAACCGCGGCAAGATCGCGCTCTTCGGCGGCATGGAAAACGTGAAGTTCAAGCATCCGGTAGTGCCGGGTGACCAGCTTGTGACCAAGGCGGAGCTCGTGCGCCGTCGCGGTGACTTCGGTCTGCTGCACTGCGATGGCTATGTCGGTGACAAGCTCGTCGCTTCGGCGGACTTCAAGTTTGCCCTGAAAAGGGACGAAATTAGCAAATAATAGCTTATATTGGTGAGCTAATCGCAGATAAGCTTTGTTCAGCTCGTAAAACACCTGGATTTGCTGTCAGATTGCAGACGAATTTTGGAAGTGTATTTGGGATTATAGTTGAAGTAGACAGAGCAAAGCAATCGGGCCGCCGCAGACGGCTGACAGAAAAGAAAGAGAGTTTAGGAGTTGGAGCAGATGAATACGGAGAATGAAACCGCAAGTGGTATCCATGCCACGGCCGTCGTGTCTCCACAGGCACATATAGGCAAGAATGTCCAGATCGGGCCCTACGCCGTCATTGAGGATCACGTCAGCATCGGGGATGGTACCATCATTGGTGCACATGCGGTGATTCACGAGTGGACGACGATCGGCGAGAATTGCCATATCTTCCAGTGCGCCTCGGTGGGCGAGGTGCCGCAGGACCTGAAGTTCAAGGGCGAGAAGAGCACGACGGTCATCGGCGACCGCACCTCGATCCGCGAGTTCGCGACGATTCACCGCGCAACGGGTGAGGGTGAGGAGACGCGCATCGGCAACGACTGCCTGCTCATGGCCTATACGCACGTCGCCCATAACTGCGTGGTCGGCAACAACGTTATCATGAGCAACGCGGCGATGATCGCGGGTCATGTCGTCGTTGAGGACCGCGTGGTCATCGGCGGCATGACGGGCGTGCATCAGTTCGTGAAGATCGGCCGCAATGCCATGGTGGGCGGCGCTTCGAAGCTTGTACAGGACGTCGTGCCCTACACGATTGTCGATGGCCGTCCGGCCAAGGCCGTGGGTCTGAACACCGTAGGTATTTCGCGCGCGGGCATTGCGCCGGAGTCGCGCCGCCGGCTCAAGCAGGCCTACCGTATTCTCTACCGTTCGGGACTTTCCCTGCCACAGGCCATTGCGGTCATTGAGCAGGAGATTCCGGCCTGCGATGAGGTGGATCATATCCTGCGTTTCCTGCGGAATGCGGAGCGCGGTATCTGCCGTGTGCGGCATGAATCGGAATAAATAGAGAGTGAGCAAGGGGTGTCTGTATGGAAAGAGTAGGATTGCTGGCTGGTGCCGGCCGTTTGCCGGTGGAATGCGCGAAAGCCGCAGCGGGGCTGGGCTTCGAGGTTTACGTCGTAGCGCTGCTGCCGGAAACGGATAAGGAGCTGGCACAGTGCGCGGCCCACTACGAGGAGATCAGCATCGCGCATCTCGACGCTATCCTGAAGTATCTGCAGGAGAACAACATCAAAAAGGTCACGATGCTCGGTAAGGTCACGAAGGAACTGCTCTTTTCGGGCAAGGTGAAACCGGATGCGCATCTGCTGCAGCTCATCATGGCGCTGCCGGATCGCAAGGACGACACGATCATGATGATGTTCGTGCGCGAACTCGCGAAGATTGGCGTGCAGGCTTTCGACCAGACGACGCTCCTGCGCCGCCTCATGCCGCATCACGGCACGCTGACCAAACGCGAGCCGACGCCGGAGGAAAAGGCGGATATGGAATTCGGTTTTGTCGTGGCGCGCGAGCTCGGCCGCCTCGATATCGGCCAGACCGTCGTCGTGAAGAACAAGGCCGTCATGGCCCTGGAGGCTATCGAGGGCACGGATGCGTGCATCCGCCGCGGCGGTGCATTGGCACGCGAGGGGGCTGTGGTCGCGAAGGTGGCCAAGCCACAGCAGGATAACCGTTTTGACGTACCGACGGTCGGCGTGCAGACGTTGCAGACGATGATTGAGGTGAAGGCCTCGGCGCTCGCCATCGAGGCGGATAAAACCCTGCTGGTTGACCAGCCGAAAGTCATCGCGCTGGCGGAGGCCAACAACATCGCGATCGTAGCGATGTAAGAGTCTATGTGAGTATCGGGAATCATGGGCGTGATTCCTGGCAGACGCGGCGAAATCCCGCCAAGGGAGCTTCCTCGCGTCTTTTTCACGTCATCTATCGGGTGACCTGGTGGTACTGCGGGGAGGAGTGCAGAATGAAGATCATGCTTTCGGCCGGCGAGGTATCCGGCGATTTGCATGGGGCCAAACTCGCGGCGGCCATCCATCATCAGGTTCCGGAGGCGGAACTCATCGGTTTCGGTGGGCCGGAGATGGCAGCGGCCGGCGTGCGCCTCGCGGCGGACTACCGCAGCTACAATGTCATGGGTGTCTGGGAAGTGCTGAAGAATCTGCGCCGCCTGCTGCGCCTGCTCGACACGCTGACGGCATTCATGCGGGAAGAGAAGCCGGACCTGCTCGTGCTCATCGATTATCCGGATTTCAACTGGCGTCTCGCGAAGCGCGCGAAGGCACTGGGTATCCGCGTGTTTTCGTATATTCCGCCTTCGGCCTGGGCCTGGCGCAAGGGCAGGGCGAAGAAATACGCACGTCTGGCCGACGAGTTCGTGGCGATTTTTCCGCACGAATTACCCGTCTACCAGCAGGCAGGCGCAAAGATTTCCTTCGTCGGCAACCCGCTCGTGGACAGTGTAAGGGCGGAATTGCCCGAGGCAGAGGCCAGAAAATATTTCCAGCTGCAGGCAGACGAGCATGCGGTACTGTTGCTGCCGGGCAGCCGCAAGCAGGAAATCGAGCTGCTGCTGCCCGCCATGCTGGGCGCGGCACAGCTGCTGGCCAAGGCACATCCGGCGCTGCGTTTCTTCCTGCCCGTAGCCGAGGGCATCGATGAGGTGGATCTAAAGCGACGGATCGATGCGACGGGCGTGAAGGTCACGCTGACGCATCGGTACCGCTATGCGCTCATGGGTCTTGCCGATGCGGCCATGGCCACGTCGGGCACGGTCGTTATGGAGGCCGCGCTCATGGGACTGCCCTGCGTCGTGCTCTATCGGCTCTCGCCGCTGTCGTATTTCGTCGGCAGGCTGCTCGTGCACGTGAAGAGTTTCAGTCTGCCCAATATCCTGCTCGGCGAGCCCTTTGAGACGGAGCTCTTGCAGGATGAGGTGCAGCCCGCGCGCATCGCGGCAGAGGTGGAAAAGCTCTGCCGTGGCTCGGCGGAGCGTCCCGCGGTGCTCGCGAAGCTGCGTGCGGCCTGCGAATGCCTCGGCCAGCCCGGAGCGGCGGAGCGCGTGGCGGCAAAGGTGCTGGCGGCGGCAGGATATACAACGGAAAGTAATGAGGAAAAGGCATGAAGAACTATAAACGGCTGCTGCAATACATCCGGCCGTATCTGAAACAGCTGGGGTTTGCCATCATCTGCATTATCATGGCAGCGGCGGCAAATCTTTATCTGCCCTGGATCATCAAGGATATGGTCGATAAGGTGCTCACGGATAAGGACATGGGCATGCTGAACATCATCTGTCTCGGCATCGTCGTCGTCTTTATCCTGCGCGGCATCTTTTATTACGGCCAATCCTACCTCGTGTCCTATATTGGCCAGAAGGTCATTATCGACGTGCGCGAGGTCATGTTCCGCAAGTTCCAGCGCATGCCGCTGGCCTACTATGATAAGCACCAGACGGGCGAGACCATGAGTTACATCACGAATGATGTGGCGGCCATCCAGTCGGCGCTCGTCGATAACCTCATCGAGATGGTGACGGAGGGCTCCATCCTCATCGGTTCGCTGGTGATGATGCTCGTGCTCGACTGGAAACTCTCCCTGCTGACGCTGGCCATTATCCCGCTCGTGGGGCAGGCCATGAAGATTTTCGGCCGCAAGATCAAGCGCAACGGCACGGTGATTCAGGAGCGCATGGCGGACATCACCTCGCTGCTGCAGGAGAGCATTTCGGCCATCCGCGTCGTCAAGTCCTTCGTGCGCCAGCGCTACGAGATCGACCGTTTCTGCCGCCAGAACGAGCTGAACTTCCAGGCGGCGATGAAGAACGTGCAGCTCACGAGCCTGCTCACGCCGTCCGTGGAGTTCCTGGCCGCCGTATCCGTGGCCGTCATCCTCTGGTTCGGCGGCTACGAGGTCATCAACGGCGTGCTGACGGCCGGTTCGCTCATCGCGTTCCTCACTTACGCCGTGAACCTCGCGAATCCGGTCAAGCGCCTTTCGCGCGTCTACGGCAACCTGCAGCGCGCCATGGCGGCCGTGGATCGCGTGTTTGCGGTCATCGACCTGCCGGAAACGATCAAGGACAAGCCGGAGGCGAAAGAGTTGCCTCCCGTTCAGGGCGCAGTCAGCGTGGAGCATGTGGACTTCGCGTACAAAGAGGGCGTGCCGGCGCTCATCGATATGACGCTGGAGGCGAAGCCAGGCCAGATGATCGCCTTTGTCGGCCCCAGCGGCGCGGGCAAATCGACGATCGCGAACCTGATCCCGCGCTTCTACGATGTGACGGCTGGCAGCATCAGGATCGACGGCTATGACGTGCGCGACGTGACGCTGGATTCCCTGCGCGGACAGATCGGCATCGTGCCGCAGGAGACCATGCTCTTCTCGACGAGCGTGCGAGAGAATATCCGCTACGGCCGCCTCGATGCCACGGATGAAGAAGTCGTGGCGGCGGCCAAGGCCGCGAATGCGGATGAATTCATCCGCGCGCTGCCCCAGGGCTACGATACGCAGCTCGGCGAGCGCGGCCTGAATCTCTCGGGCGGCCAGCGCCAGCGCATGGCCATCGCGCGGGCCATCCTCAAGAACCCACGTATTCTCATTCTCGACGAGGCGACTTCCGCGCTCGATACGGAGAGTGAAAAGATTGTGCAGGCGGCCCTCGACCAGCTCATGGTCGGCCGCACCTCCTTTGTCATTGCGCATCGCCTTTCGACGATTTTCGATGCGGATCAGATCTACGTCATCGATCATGGACGTATCCAGGAACATGGTACGCACGAGGAACTGCTGGCAAAAGGTGGTCTATACAGCACCCTTTACAACATTCAGTTCAGGAAGACGGCGGAGAGCGAGGAGCAATGAGATGCAGTTAATCTATAATATTGCGGCGATTATCATCGCTTTCCTGATCATTCCCGTATTCTGCGTGCGCTCCGTGCGCGAGAAGGGCTTCGTAGAGCGCATCAAACAGAGCCTGGGCTTTTTCCCCGAGCATGCCCTCGATCGCGTGGAGAAAAAGGAATGCATCTGGGTGCATGCGGCCTCCGTGGGCGAGATCGTGGCCACGAGCCCGCTGATCAAGGAGTTTCGCAAGGAATTCCCCCATAGCCCGATTCTCGTCTCCGTGGTGACGACGAGCGGCTACGAGATGGCAAATCGCATCATCAAGGATGCAGATGCCATCATCTATTTCCCGCTGGATCTGCCCTTCGTGGCGGCACATGTACTGCGGCGCATCCGTCCGCGCGTGTTCCTGCCTGTGGAGACGGAGCTTTGGCCGAACTTCCTCAAGACGGCACGTCATCTGCGCATCCCCGTGATGATGGTCAACGGCCGCATCAGTGACCGCAGCGTGAAGCAGTACAAGCATCTGCACAGCATCCTGCGGGATATGCTGGGCACGGTGAAGCTCTTCGCGATGCAGTCCTCCATCGATGCGGACTACATCAAGCGCCTGGGCGCTGACCCGGCCAAGGTGACGGTTACGGGGAACACAAAATTCGATCAGACTTATACGGATGTGAGTCCGGAGGAAAAGCAGCGCATTATCCGGGAGATGGGACTGGAGCAGAACGACGGTATCTTCCTCGCGGGCTCAACGCACCGCGGCGAAGAGGAGCCGGTGCTGAACGCTTTCCGCGCCGTGCGGGAGAAACACCCGCAGGCGCGCCTCGTCATCGCGCCGCGCGAGCTGCTGCGCACGGCAGAGGTTGTGCATCTCTGCAAGAGTGCAGGCTTTACGGTAGCTTGCCGCACGGAGCTGCAGAAGCATCCGGGAAATAACGAGGACATCGTGATTCTCGATACCATCGGCGAGCTGGGCAAGGTCTACAGCATCGGCGACGTCATCTACGTCGGCGGCAGCCTTATCGCCCACGGCGGCCACAACATCCTGGAGCCGGCGGCCCATGGCAAGGCCATTATCGTCGGCCACTATATGTTCAACTTCAAGGATACGCACGCGCTGTTCAAGAATCGCGACGCCGTAATTACCGTGCAGAATGGCAAGGAACTCGCGCAGCAGGTCGTGAAACTCTTCGATGACCCGGCCGAAAGGCACCGCATGGAGGAGGTCACGCTCTCCATCGTCAAGGAGAACAAGGGGGCCTCGCGCAAATCGGCCATCCTGCTGCGCAAGATGCTCGATGCCTACGAGAGCGAGGAAGAGACGCGCCGTGTGCGCTCTACGCAGAAAATCGCGAATCTGCAGACGTATTTCATCGATCTCGTGCATGCTAAGGAAGTCGATGGTTTCTTCCTCAACATCGTGCTCGCCATCCTGCACCTGTTCTCGTTCATCTATGCGGGACTCGTCAATATCAAGCTGGCTGGCTACCATATCGGCCTGTTCCGGCGCCACCGTCTCGATTGCTTCGTGATTTCCCTCGGCAACGTGACCGTGGGCGGTACTGGCAAGACGCCGACGGCACAGCGTCTGGCGCGCGAGATTCACGATATGGGCTACCGCGTCGTGATCCTGAACCGCGGCTATCGTGCGAAGTGGCACGGTGAGGTCGGCATCGTTTCGGATGGCAGGAAGCTCTACATGGACGCGGCCGAGGCGGGCGATGAAGCCTATATGCTCGCGAAACACCTGCCCGATGTGCCGGTGCTCATCGGCGCGGAACGCGTCAAGACGGGCCGCTATGCCATCGAGCACTTTGGTGCGGAGGTAGCGATTCTCGATGATGGTTATCAGCACTGGCAGCTGCAGCGCGACCTCGATATCCTGCTCGTCGATGCGGTCAACGTCTTCGGCAATGGCTATATCCTGCCACGCGGTACGCTCAGGGAGCCAATCTCGCACATCAGCCGTGCCGACGTCTGCCTGATGACGAAGGTCGATCAGGCGGCGGAAGGCTCCTGTGACTACATCCGCCAGACCGTGGCGAAGTACAATCCCGATGCGCATATCCTCGAGTCCGTGCATCAGCCGCGCTGCTTCATTCCCATTCAGGAATGGTACCGCGACATTGCGGACGAGGGCATCGACGTAGCGGAGATCAGGGGACGTCGTGTCGTGGCCGTCTCGGCCATCGGCAACCCGGCCTCCTTTGAGCAGACGCTGTCGGATCTCGGTGCGGTCATCATCGAGAGCCTGCGCTATCCGGATCATCACGACTATACGATGATGGAGATGCAGGATATCCTGGAGCAGGCGGAGAATATGGGAGCAGAGGCCATCGTCATCACGGAGAAAGACGCCGTGAAGATTCCGGCCGAAGTCATCCGCGCGCGCTGGAACATGCCGGTCTATGTCATCTGCGTCGAGGTCACGTTCACGCAGGGCGGCGGGGAATTCCAGCAGCTCTTGCAACAGGATATCGTGAAGAAACTGGGCCGGCAGCCGCAGGCACCGGCAGAAGGGAAGTAAACTATGCAGGTCTTATGTGTTATTCCGGCGCGCTACGCATCGACGCGGCTGCCGGGCAAGCCGCTCATGGATATCGCGGGCAAGCCGATGGTCGTGCGCGTCTACGAGCGCGCCGCGCAGGCGCAGCGCGTTGCTGAGACGCTGGTGGCGACGGACGACGAGCGCATCAAGGCCGCCGTGGAGCAGGCGGGCGGCAGGGCTATGCTCACGCGCAAGGATCATCCCACGGGGACGGACCGGCTCGCAGAGGTCGCGGCAGCTCATCCCGAGGCGGAGCTCATCATCAACGTGCAGGGCGATGAGCCCCTCATCGAGCCCGCGCTCATCGATGCGCTCGCGGCGGCCTTCGATGATGATCCGGAGCTACAGATGGCTACGGTCAGGACGGAGATCACGGACGAGGCCGAGCAGCAAAATCCGAACAACGTGAAGGTCGTGACGGATAAGCAGGGCTATGCGCTCTACTTCTCGCGTTCGCTGCTGCCGTTCCCGCGCCATACGGGTACGCCTGTCTACAAGCACATCGGCATCTACGCTTACAAGCGGGATTTCCTGCTGCAGTATGCGAAGATGGCAGAGACGCCGCTGGAGCATGCCGAGAGCCTGGAGCAGCTGCGTGCGCTTGAGAATGGCTATCGCATCAAGGTCATCGAGACGAAGTGCCATTTCGTGGGCGTCGATACGGCGGAAGACCTGGAGAAAGTGCGGGAAATTTACTGCAATTTGCAGTAAAATAGAACGAGGAAAGGTGGCAATCATCATGACGCAAGTAAAAGTTGGCAATTTCGTAATCGGCGGCGGTGCACCGCTGGCCCTGCTGGCCGGCCCCTGTGTGCTGGAGGGCTATGAGCGCAGCCTCTACATCGGCAGGACAATCAAGGAGATCTGCGGCCGCCTCGGCGTACCCTATGTCTTCAAGGCATCCTTCGACAAGGCCAACCGTTCCTCGTACCACAGCTTCCGTGGGCCGGGTATCGAGAAGGGGCTCGCCATTCTGCAGCGCATCAAGGATGAGCTGCAGGTGCCCATCGTGACGGATATCCATGAGGCGTGGCAGGCGGAGAAGGCCGCGAAGGTCGCCGATATCCTGCAGATTCCGGCGTTTCTTTGCCGCCAGACCGATCTTTTGCATGCGGCGGCGCAGACGGGCAAGGTCGTTAACGTGAAGAAGGGCCAGTTCCTCGCGCCGGATGACATGCGCAACGTCGTCGACAAACTGCATGAGAGCGGCTGCGACCAGCTCATGCTCACGGAGCGCGGCGCTTCCTTTGGCTATCACAATCTGGTCGTGGATATGCGCAGCCTGCCCATCATGCGCCAGTTCGGCTATCCGGTCGTCTTCGACGGTACGCACAGCGTACAGCTGCCGGGCGCGGGCGGCACGACGTCTTCGGGTAATCGCGAGTACGTCGAGTACCTCGTGCGCGCAGCCGTGGGCGCGGGCGTGGATGCGCTCTTCCTCGAGGTGCATGACAATCCGGCGGAGGCGCTTTCCGATGGGGCGAACATGGTCTACCTCGACAAACTGGAGCCGTTGCTCAAAGACGCGTTGGCCATTCACGAGATCGTACGCAAGAAACTGTGAGAAAGGGGCACCAGGCAAAAGACATGAGTGAACATCAGGCACTAATCAAAGAAAAGGCTGTGGAGACGCTGCAGATCGAGGCGGATGCCGTGCTGGCGCTCAAGGCGCGCATCGATGAGGAATTTATCAAGGCTGTGGAGTATATCCTGACCTGCAAGGCCCGTGTCATCGTGACGGGCATGGGCAAGTCCGGCCATATCGGCCGCAAGATTGCGGCGACGCTCGCGAGCACGGGCACGCCGTCGTTCTTCCTGCATCCGGCTGAGGCCTTTCACGGCGACCTCGGTATGGTGACGGAGGACGATATCGTCATCGCCATCTCCAACAGCGGCGAGTCTTCCGAAGTCGTGAAGATCCTGCCGATCATCCGCCGCATCGGCGCGGGCATCATCGCGATGTGCGGCCGCCGTGACTCGCAGCTCGGCCAGTTCTGCGATTACTTTATCGATACGGGTGTCGAGCGCGAGGCCTGCCCGCTCGGCCTTGCGCCGACGGCCAGTACGACGGCGACGCTGGCCATGGGCGATGCCATTGCCATGGCGCTCATGTCTGTGCGCAACTTCACGAGTGAGGATTTCGCGCTGTTTCATCCGGGCGGTGCGCTCGGGCGCCGCCTGCTGCTGACGGTGAAGAACGTCATGCATACGGGCGAGGACAACCCGATCGTGCGCGAGGATGCCACGGCCCGCGATGCCCTCTTCGTGATGACAGACAAAGGCCTCGGTGCGGCGTCGGTCGTGGACGCGCGCGGCAAGTTCATCGGCCTCGTGACGGATGGTATCATTCGCCGTGCACTGGCGAAGGACAACAATTTCCTCGATATGCCGGTCAAAAATATCATGTTCGAGACGCCGATGGTCATCGCGCCGGAGCGCATGGCGGCCGAGGCATTGCACGAGATGGAGAAGCACAAGCCGCGCCCCGTCACCGTGCTGCCGGTTATCGATGCGGACAACAACCCCGTGGGCATCGTGCATCTGACGGATCTTTTGCGGCAGGGAGTGGTGTAAATGGTAATGACAGCGGAAGCTTTGGCGGCGGCGCGTCAGGTGAAGCTTGTGATCTTCGATGTGGATGGCGTGCTCACGGACGGTGGTATCTACATCGGGCCGCAGGGTGAGCTCTTCAAGGCCTTCAACGCCAAGGACGGCCTCGGTGTCTCGCTCTGGCATAAGGCGGGCGGCAAGACGGCTATCATTACGGGGCGCACCTCGGAACAGCTGGCCTGCCGTGCCCAGGAGCTCGGCATCAGCCGCGTATGGCAGGGACAGCGCGACAAGCGCGCCGCCTATCGTGAGCTCAAGGAGGCCTTTGGCCTCGCGGATGAGGAAATCGCCTACATCGGCGACGATCTCATCGACCTGCCCGTCATGCTGCAGGTTGGCTTCACGGGGGCGCCGGCGGATGCCTCGCCCGAGGTGCGGCGCATCGCGAGCGTAGTTTCCGGGCTTCCCGGCGGCCATGGCGCCGTGCGCGAAGTTCTCGAGTTCCTGCTCAAGGCGCAGGGCAAGTGGGAGGCACTGCTCGGCCTCTTTGCCGTGCAGCCTGCGGACGCAGCCGGACTCGCACAGTAAGCCTGCAGGCCGATAGACGGAATCTTTGGGAAGGAAATACGTATGATTTATAAATCCCTCATGGCGCTGAGCTGGCTGGTCTGCCATACGCCCTACCGCCTGGTGATGGGCGCGGGCTGGGTGCTCGGCAATCTCTACTACCTGCTCGTGAAGAAAGAGCGCGAGCGGGCGGTGGCGCAGGTGATGCCGGCCCTCGGCATGGATGAGGCCACGGCGCGCCATACGGTGCGGCTCTCCTTTATCAACATGGCACGCAATGTGCTGGAGATTCTCTACATGCCGAACCTGAATGAAAAGAATTTCCGCGATTATATCGACGTGGAGAATCTGGATACGCTGAAAAAGGCCCTGGCAGAAAAGCACGGTGTCGTGATTCTCACGGGCCATATCGGCACCTGGGAGTGGCTCTCTGCTTCGTTCACGCTGAACGGCCTGCCCGTCACGGCCATCGCCAAGCCGCAGCCGAATATCCAGTATACGCGGGTGCTCGATGACTTGCGCGCGACGATTCACGTGGAGATTTTTTCCCGCGGCACGAGCGAGCTCCTGGCGGCGGCGCGCGCGCTGAAGAAAGGCAAGATCCTGGGGTTCCTCGTCGATCAGGATGCGGGGCCGGGCGGTGCTTTCCTGCCCTTCCTCGGTAAGACGGCTTCGACGCCGATGGGCCCTGCGGTATTTTCGCGCAAGTTCCACAGTCCCGTGGTGCCGGCCTTTATCCTGCGTCAGCCGAATGGCAAACATAAGGTCGTCATCATGGATCCGGTCCATTATCATGACACGGGGAATCCGGATGCTGATATGCTTGACTATACGGCGCGCATGACAAAGATTGTGGAGCAGGTCATCCGTGATAATCCGACCCAATGGCTATGGTTCCAGAAGCGCTGGAATACGAAGCCAGAGGAGCAGAAGCTGGGCAAGCACCATACGGCCGGGGAGGAGAAGGCATGAGCAGGAAGGGCAAGGCACTGGCAGCCGTCATCACGTTGCTCTTTATCGGCCTCGTCGTCTGGACCGTGCGCTCCATCCCCACCGGTCATCTGCCGATGCAGACGACGGATGATTCCCGCGTGATGAGTTACGACGGCAATACCATCAGCGAGGAAAAGGACGGCCGCAAAATCTGGGAACTCACGGCACAGCATATCGAGATGAACCTCGATACCAAGGATGCCACGATGACGGGCATCACGGGTCATTTCTACGCGGAAGACGGCCGTGTCGTGGATGTGAAGGCCGAGAAGGCCAGCTACGATGCGGCGACGAAAGATGTGAAGATCGAGGACGGCATCGAGATCACGACCAGCGATGGCGCCAGCATGAAGAGCGACGAACTGCTCTGGACGGCAGCAGAGGATATGCTGACGGCGCAGGGCAATGTCTACATGGCCAAGGATGACATGCAGGCCTCGGGTGACAGCATCACGAGCAAGGATGGTTTTAATCAGCTCACACTCACGGGTAACGCCTACATAACCAAGGCTGATATGGAGGCTTCGGGCAGCAGCATCACGAGCGAAGATGGCCTGAAGCAGTTCACGATTGAGGGGCCGGTGCACGTGTCAAAAGGTGACATGAGTGCGACGGGCGATCGCCTGGAGACTACGCCGAATGTGACGAAAATCAAATTGATTGGGCATGTGCACATTAAGCAGTGAGCTGATTTTTAAGCAGAGAGCCAGTTTTGAAGGAGCGCAGCGACGCGCAAAACTGTGAGAATCGCTTAGTCAGGTCGCCGCAAGGCGAGCTTGACATCCTATGATTGACAGAGTTGGGAGTTGAGAGTTGGGAGTGATATCCTGGCCGATACTCTTGAAGGAGTTTGATACCATGAGGAAATGGCAGGGAAAGAAGGTCATGGTGGCCTTGTCCGTGGCTATCGCTTGCACGATGGGGACGCTGTACGCAGCGGGCAGCTCGGCGCTGGATGCGGATACTGTGGAGTACGATATGGGCACGGGCGAGATTACGGCCTCGGGCAACGTGCTGATGAAGCACGATGGCGCCCGCATTGCAGGCTCGCAGGCCCGGTACAATATGAAGAGCCAGCAGGGACGCGTGACGGGCAGCGTCATCGCCGAGAAGGACGATATGCGCCTGAGCTGCGCGGAGCTCACGGTGGATGGCCCCGGGCATTACCTTGCCTCGGGCAATGTGCAGGGGCAGCAGGGCGACAAGAGCTTCAGCGGTGCGCAGGTGGATTATTACCCGGATAAGCAGTACGTCAGCATGACGTCTGGCGGTACGCTCGCGAGCAGTGAGGGTACTTTTACTGCAGATAATCTGCAGGGCTGGCTGCAGGAGGCGCACTATGTCGGTACGGGTAATGCGCATATCGTGAGTCCGCCGCGTGACCTCGAGGCCGGTGGCAACCAGTTTGACTACTATGGTCAGGGCTCGGGACAGGCCGTGCTCACGGGCAACGCCTGGGCCGTGCAGGGCAACAATACCATGCACAGTCAGCGCCTGACGATTTATCTTGCATCGGATGGTTCGGCTAAGGTACAATAAAGTGCGGCTCCCTGGGAGCTGAGGAAACGACACTTTTTTTCTGGAGGGCACGCCAGTGCATATCGAAACGAAGAATCTCGTCAAGAAGTTCAAGGAACGCACGGTCGTCAACCGCGTCTCCCTGCGGGTCAATAAAGGGGAAATCGTGGGCCTGCTCGGCCCGAACGGTGCGGGCAAGACGACGACGTTCTACATGATCGTGGGACTGGAGCATCCGACGTCCGGGCAGGTGTTTCTCTCCGATATCGATATCACGGATCAGCCCATCAACCGCCGGGCGGAGCTGGGCATCAGCTACCTCGCGCAGGAGGCATCCATCTTCCGCAAACTCACGGTGCGAGAGAACATCATGGCCATTCTCGAGACGACGAAGCTCTCCCGCGCTGAGCAGAAGAACCGCTATGAGGAGCTCATCAGGGAGTTTCATATCGGCCATGTGCAGGAGCGCAAGGGCACGGAGCTCTCTGGCGGCGAGCGCCGCCGCGTGGAGATTGCACGCTGCCTGGCGCTGAAGCCGGAATTCATCCTGCTCGATGAGCCTTTCGCGGGCGTCGACCCGCTGGCCGTGGCCGATATTCAGGAAATCGTGCAGCAGCTGCAGCAGATGGGCCTCGGCATCCTCATCACGGATCACAACGTCCGCGAGACGCTGGCCATCGTCGATCGCGCTTACATCCTCAGTGAGGGGAAGATTCTCATCGAGGGCGATAGGAACGATATCGCGAACAGCCCGATTGCCCGGAAGTTCTATCTGGGCGAGAATTTCAAACTTTGAGCAGGGGGCAGTCATGCATATCCGCATATTGGACAAATATATTTTCCGCGAGGTGCTGATCACCTTCCTGTTCGGCATCTGCGCCTTTTCCGCCGTCTTCATCGGCTCGGGCACGTTGTTCAAGATCGCCAAATACATTACGGACTACGGCGCTTCGCTGCAGTCCGTGGCGAAGATTTTCGTGCTCGGTCTGCCGAAGGTCGTGATCTGGACATTCCCCATGTCGATGCTGCTGGCCTCGCTGATGACGTTTGGTCGTCTTTCGGGCAACTCCGAGATCACGGCGATGAAATCCTGTGGTATCAGTTTTGGCCGCATCGCGATGCCGGCGCTGATCCTGGGCTTCATCGTGAGCATGGGGGCCGTGGCCTTCAATGAATACGTCGTGCCCTGGGCCAATACAGCCTATCGTAATGTGCTCTATTATGAAATTGAGAACAACGCGGGGGCGAAGTCGCAGGAGCACATCATCCTCAAGGAAATCCGGGACGGCAACATGCAGCGCCTCGTCTACGCGCGCTATTACGATGCGGACTCGCAGACGCTGCAGGGCATCACGATGCAGGATTTCGATGCTGACGGCAAGGTGCGCCACGTCGAGAATGCGAACTATGCCGATTGGAATGGCAATATCTGGACCATGCATGAAGGCGTGATTTACGATATTTCCGACGAAGAGGGCAAGAGCGAGCACAGCGTGCGCTTTGAGACGCAGCAATTGCCGGTCTCAGCTAATCCAAAGCAGATCGTGCGCGAGCAGAAGGATCCGGAGGAACTCACGATGAAGGAGCTCCGGGCGGAAATCAACATCATGAAGTCGCAGTACGTGAATACGAATAAGCTGGAAGCGGAGCTCCACCAGCGCGTGAGCGTGCCGATGGCCAGCCTGATCTTCGCGCTCATCGGCGTGCCGCTTGGCCTGCAGCCGACGCGCAACAGTTCTTCGGCCGGCTTTGCCATGAGTATCGTGATTATCTTCATCTATTACGCGCTCATGACTATGGGCAACGCGCTGGCGCGCAGCGGTGCCGTAGCGCCGCTGCTGGCCGTCTGGCTGCCGAATATCATCGGCCTCATCGCCGGTTTCTTCCTCATCCGAAAGGCTTCGCGCTGAGAGACAACATATCCAATTGAGAAAGGGGGATATATTCTATGCTGTACGGTATTATGCTGATCATCGTGCTCATCATCACGGGCGGTGCCATCGCCTTCATCGGCGACCGCCTGGGCACGAAGGTCGGCAAGAAGCGCTTGTCCCTCTTTGGCCTGCGGCCACGGCATACTTCGATTATCATTACGATTTTTACGGGTATCTGCATCACGACGCTGACGCTGGGTGTCAGTGCAGCTGTTTCGCAGAATGTGCGCACGGCGCTCTTCGGTATGGAGCGGCTGCAGCAGCGCATGACAGCGACGCAGCAGCAGCTCGACCAGGCTGCAAGCAATCTGTCGGCCGCCCAGGAGGAACAGGCGGCTACAGACCAGGCACTGCGCAAGGCCAAGGGCGATGTAGCCGACCTGCGCGAGCAGTCCGCACAGCTGCAGGAAGGCAACCGCATCCTGCAGCTTGCCAACGAGGCACTGCAGGCGAACAACAGCAGCCTGCTGGCTGATAACGACCGCCTCGGCAGTGAGAATGCACAGCTCAGTGGCCTCAATGACCAGCTGAACAGCACGAACGCTGCCCTCAGTGAGCAGAATACGAAGCTTACGGCGGGCAACAAACAGCTCAGCACGCGCAACGACACGCTGACCCAGGTCAACAACATTCTCGGCAAGCGCACGGAGGAGTTGGCCAACGGTCTCATCAGCATGCGCGAGGGCGATATCGTGTTTCGCGCCGGCGAGATTCTCGCCAGCGGCGTCATCCATGGCGATCAGCCGGAAGAGAAAGTCCGGCAGGACATGGAAAGTCTCATGCAAATGGCCAGCCGCAACATTTCGGCGCGCGTGGGCAAGAACCAGACCGACCAGAATATCTGGGTCTACAAGCCGGAGTATGACGGTGCGGTGGCCGAGATTGCCAAGAGCAAGAAGGATATGGTTGTGCGCGTAACGGCGGCTGGAAACCTCATCCGCGGCGAAGAGGTGCGCGCTTCGCTGGAGCTCTACAATAACAGCACCATCTATCAGGCCGATGAGTTCATCCTCGCGCGGCGCTATACGCTGACCGGCAAGTCGGGCGAGGCGGAGCAGGCGGTTATGGATTTCCTGCACGACATCAATTTTGCGGCACTGCAGCGCGGTATTCTCGCCGATCCGCTCAACGGTTCCGTGGGCGTTATGGAGGGCACGCAGTTCTACGATATCGTGCAGGAGCTCACGAAGACGCACGGCGATGTCGTGCTTTCGGCCTATGCCCGCAGCAGCACGGATGCCCTCGGCCCGTTGCGCCTGAAAGTGAAGGTGGAGGGCCTGCCCTCTGATTCGTAAGCCGGGAATGGAAAATGATGGAAAAGCCCCGTCGGGGGCTTTTTTTATGGTCAAAATGTGTTATGCTATAGGGAATACAAACGCGGGACGCAAAGGAGATGATGGTATGGCGGCGATAGCGGCTTTGGATCCGGGACGCGATAAATGCGGCCTCGCCGTGCTGCAGGCCGATGGCCATACGCTTTGGCAGCGGGTGGTGCTCACGCGCACCCTGCCGGAGCAGGTCAGGGCGCTGCAGGCAGAGTACGGCTTTACGGTACTGGTCTCCGGCAACGGTACGACGAGCGAGCAGGCGGAGGAAAGGTTGCTCGAGGTTCTGCCGCAGCTCCACATCGTCGTGCTCGACGAGTACCGAACGACGGAGCTCGCACGGGAATATTACTGGCAGGCTCATCCACGGCACGGCTGGCGGCGTCTGCTGCCGCTGGGCCTGCAGACGCCGCCGGAGCCCGTGGATGATTTCGCGGCGGTCATCCTGGGCCGCCGCTATATTGCGGGCCAGGGGCAGCTGGCCAAAGACCTGCCGCCGGTGCCCATGAAGCTGTCATCGCGAACGGAAGAGGGGAGGAAGAAGCATGAATAAGAAACAGACGCGTCCGGACTGGACGGAGTATTTCCTCGATATCGCGAAGGCGGTGGGGCGCCGGGCCACTTGCCTGCGTCGCCGCTACGGCGCCATCATCGTCAAGGACAAGATCATCGTGAGCACGGGCTACAACGGCGCGCCGCGTGGCGAGGCGAACTGTATCGATACGGGTCTCTGCGAGCGCGAGCGTCTGCACGTGCCGAAAGGGCAGAACTACGAACTCTGCGTGGCGGTGCATGCCGAGCAGAACGCCATCATCAACGCCAATCCCGCCGATATGGAGGGCGCGACTATCTATATCGTGGGCTTCAATGCCGATGGAAGCCTGGCGAGCGGCAAGCCCTGCCTGCTTTGCCGTCGCATGCTGCGCAACGCGAAACTCGCGCGTGTCGTCTACTACGATGAGGACGGCCAGGTCGTGAGCTGTGCGCCTGCGGAGATACACGACTGAGCATTGACACCCGTAAGGGCGTGTTGTAAAATGGGGATGTTATAGGCCTGTAGGAGAAGTGCGCATAAAGACTGCGAATCAATCGAGCGTACAGGCGGCTTGTAGAGATAAAGGAGTGCAGGAAATCCATGCCAGATTATATATTGGCATTTGTTATCGCGGCGGGCATCGCGCTGCTGGTGACGCCGGGCGTCATCTGGTTTGCCCGCAAGACGGGTGCGCTGGACGCACCGAATCAGCGTAAAGTTCATAAGAAGCCGATTCCGCGCATCGGCGGCATCGGCATCTGGCTGGCTTTTATGCTGGCCATCGTGGTCGCAACCGGCTATACGGATGTACCTGACGACCAGGAGTTCGAGCTCATCGGCCTCATGGCCAGCAGCACGCTCATCGTGCTCGTCGGCGTCATCGATGATTACAAGGACTTGCCCGCGAAGGTCAAGCTTCTGGGGCAGATCATCGCCGCGGCTGTGCTCGTCATCGGCTTTGGCGTGCGCATCGACTTCGTGACGGATCCGTTCGGCGACTACATCTTCCTCGAGTACCTTGCGGTGCCGCTGACCATCTTCTGGGTCGTGGGTATCACGAATACCGTGAATCTTATCGATGGCCTCGACGGTCTCGCAGCAGGCGTTTCGACGATTGCGGCCATTACAATCTGCCTCGTGGCGCTGCAGCAGGGCGATGTCTTCATCGCGACGCTCACGGCCTGCCTGGCCGGTGCAGCGGTCGGTTTCCTCTATTATAATTTCAACCCGGCCAAGATTTTCATGGGTGATTCCGGCAGCATGTTCCTCGGCTTCATGCTTTCGGGCATTTCCGTCATCGGGGCCGTGAAGGCAGCGACGACGATTGCGCTCATAGTGCCGATTCTGGCTCTGGGGCTGCCCATCATGGATACGACATTTGCCATCGTGCGCCGCTATCGCGGCGGTGTGCCAATCTTCAAGCCGGATAAGGGCCATCTTCATCATCGCCTGCTTGACATGGGCTTCACGCAGCGTCAGGCCGTGCTGCTCATGTACGTCATCAGCGCGATGCTCGGCCTCTCGGCCGTGGCGCTCACAGAGGTGAGCAGCCAGTTCGCCGTCGTCATCGTCTGCGTCGTGCTGGCGGTCGTGCTGTTCGGCGCCAAGAAAATCGGCATCTTCCATATGAATGATACCTCGAATCCGCAGCAGTAAATATTGATACCCTGAGGCTGCATCGGCAGCCGCATCAAGGAGGAGCCTGGATGGAAAAGAAGAAGATCAAGGTCATGACCGTGTTCGGTACGCGGCCTGAGGCGATCAAGATGGCACCAATCGTGCTGGAGCTGCAGAAGCATCCGGATACGATCATCCCCGTGGTGGCTGTGACGGCACAGCACCGCGAGATGCTCGATCAGGTACTGCATTTGTTCCACATCAAGCCGGATTATGACCTCGATATTATGGCGGCAGGGCAGACGCTCTTCGACATCACGAGCAAGGCCATGAATGGCCTCGACAAGGTACTGACGAAGGAGAATCCGGATATCGTGCTCGTACACGGCGATACGACGACGACGTTTGCCGGCGCACTCGCAGCGTACTATCATCAGACGGCTGTCGGCCATGTCGAGGCAGGTCTGCGCACGCACAACAAGTATTCGCCGTTCCCCGAGGAAATGAATCGTCAGCTCACAGGTCGCATTGCCGACCTGCATTTCGCACCGACGGCTACGTCCGAGCAGAACCTGCTGGCCGAGAACGTGCCACAGGATAAGATCTTCGTGACGGGCAATACGGTCATCGATGCGCTGCATCATACGGTACAGGATGACTTTGGCTTCGAGGATGAAGTCCTGCAGAATGTGGACTTCACGCACAAGCGCATCATCCTCGTGACGACACACCGTCGCGAGAACCTCGGCGAGCCCATGCGCCATGTTTACAAAGCATTGCGCCGTCTCACGGAGGAGTTCGCGGACGTTGAGGTCGTCTTCCCCGTGCACAAGAACCCGAAGGTACGCCAGGTGGTCAAGGAAGAGCTCGGTGGCCTCGCGAAGGTGCACCTCATCGATCCGCTCGACTACGAGCCGTTCGCGAATGTCATGCACCGGGCCAGCCTCATCCTTACGGATTCGGGTGGCGTGCAGGAGGAGGCGCCGGCCCTTGGCAAGCCCGTGCTCGTGCTGCGCGACACGACGGAGCGTCCCGAGGCCGTGGCGGCCGGTACGGTCAAGCTCATCGGCACGGACTGTGAGCGCGTCTATGAGGAGGCGAAGCGCCTGCTCACCGACCCGGCGGAGTACAGCCGCATGGCCGAGTCCGTCAATCCGTATGGCGACGGCCACGCTGCCGAACGCATCATCCAGGCGATTCTCTATCACTACGGCCTGAGCGGCCAGCGCCCCGCGCGCTTTACCGCAGAATAATACGCATCCTGGTATAGGCTCAAATCGCATCCTCAGCTTCGGCTGGGGATTTTTTGTAACATTTATGATTAAATTTATAAGACATATTGACAATATATGTAAAGGGTGATAATATAAACCTTGCAAACATATTTTAAAGATATGTTTTTACTTAGAGGGGAGGCGCAGTCCAATGCAAGCGGGCAGGCAACTGGCGCCGGGAGAAATCCCTCAGCCAGTCATGGAGTATATCCTCCATATCCTGAGACATACCCTGTATGGGCAAATCGTATTAGTTGCTCAGGATAACCGCCTGATACAAATCGAGCGCCGGGAGAAACTTCGCGTGCAGGCTTGTCAGCTGACACAATGTGAGGCGGGCAGGGCCAGGCAAGATTTCTCTGCCTTGGCGCAGCGCATCCGCATGGCTTTTGCCGGGCTTGATTATGGACAATTGACCTTGGTGGTTAAGGCTGGTGAAGTGGTGCAGATCGAGCGTACGCTGAAGGAAAGGTTCACGGGGCTCGACGGTGAAGGCATTTAGTTTTCGTTCAATTGCATAGTGGCTGTTTGCAGGTCATCTGAGATACAGAAGCCTGTCGCAGGACGTTATCCAAAGGGAAACGTCTGCGGCGGGCTTTTTGTGTTGCTGCAGCAGCCAGAGAGGAGGCAGCAGAATGGATATTCAGCGCGTGCGGGAACTTCACCCGTGCTTTGGCGCCCGCCAGAATCGGGGGCGCATACATTTACCGGTTTGCCCGGGGTGCAATATCGAGTGCCGCTTTTGTGACCGTACGCAGAACGATGTCGAGATGCGGCCGGGGGTGACGAGCCGCGTGATTGAGCCGGAGGAGGCTGTCGCCTATGTGGAGAAGGCGCGCCGTTTCTGCCCGGAAATCAGCGTGGTGGGCATCGCGGGCCCCGGCGATACGCTGGCGTCCGACCGGGCCATTGAGACATTCAAGGCCATTGGCAGCCGGTTTCCCGACCTGCTGAAATGCATGAGCACAAACGGGCTTTTGCTGGAGGAGAAAGCACAGGCACTCATCGACCTGGGACTCGATACGCTGACGGTCACGGTGAATGCCGTTGACCCGGCCATCGAGGCGCACATCATCCGCGGCATCATCTATCATGGGAAACGCTACGAAGGGGAGGAGGCGGCCGCCATCCTGATTCACCATCAGCTGGCCGGTATCCGCAAGGTCGCGGCGGCCGGCATCGTGGTCAAGGTCAACACCGTACTCATCAACGAGATCAACCGCTTCCATATCAGGGAGGTCGCGAGGACGGTGGCTGAGGCGGGAGCCAGCATGTACAACATCATCCCGCTCATCCCGCAGGCGGATCTGGCCTGGTGCTCCGTGCCGACCTGCGCCGAGATCGAAAGCGCCCGGGCTGAGGCCGGCAAATACATCGATGTGTTTCGCCACTGCCAGCACTGCCGGGCCGATGCCGTAGGTGTGCCGGGGCGCAGTGAATACGGTCGCCAGGTCTGGCAGGATACATTCCGCGTTAAAGAAACCTTTTCGCATGGTTGAACGATGGGAGATGCATGTGTATGTCATATCGGATTGCGGCAGCTTCCAGTGATGGGGTGCAGATCGATCGCCATTTTGGACATGCCGAGACGTTTTCAATTTTTGAGGTTGAGGAGAATGGACAGGGGCCTGCCCTGAAGGCACGCCGGGCTGTATCTCCGCCCTGTCAGCACGGGAGCCACGACGCGCAGGCTATGCAGGCGGTGACAGCGGCCCTGGCGGATTGCCGCTATGTGCTGGCGGAGGCCATAGGCGGGGGTGCGGCGGCTGCGCTGCGGGCACGAGGGATTACCCCGCTTGAGACTGAGGATACGATGCCTGTAGCACAGGCGGTACAGCAGGTGCTCGTCTATGAACGCCGGCAGCATTTGCACCGTCGGCAGGGTTGAATTTATTTCGAACATTATAGCTCTGGGAAAGAAGGATTGTTTTATGGCAAAGAAATCGTTGCGTCAAATCGCCATTTATGGCAAAGGCGGCATCGGCAAGTCCACGACGACACAGAATCTCACGGCGGGGCTGACGGAGCTGGGCAAACATGTGATGGTCGTCGGCTGCGACCCGAAGGCCGATTCTACGCGCTTGCTTTTAGGCGGGCTTGCCCAGAAGACCGTGCTGGATACCCTGCGGGAGGAGGGCGAGAACATCGAGCTGGACCGCATCGTGAAAAAAGGCTACCGCGGTACGCTCTGCGTGGAGTCCGGCGGACCGGAGCCGGGGGTGGGCTGCGCAGGCCGTGGCATCATCACGTCCATAGGCCTGCTGGAACGCCTCGGTGCCTACACGGATGATTTGGACTACGTGTTTTACGATGTCCTCGGCGATGTCGTCTGCGGCGGTTTCGCCATGCCGATCCGCGAGGGCAAGGCCAAGGAAATCTATATCGTAGCGAGCGGCGAGATGATGTCCCTCTACGCGGCCAACAATATCTCCAAGGGCATCCAGCGCTATGCGAAAAAAGGCGGTGTGCGCCTGGGTGGTATCATCTGCAACAGCCGCAACGTGGACCGCGAGATCGAGCTTCTGCGGGCCTTTGCGAAGGAACTAGGTACGAAGCTCATCCATTTCGTGCCGCGTGACAACATCGTGCAACACGCCGAAATCCGGCGGCAGACGGTCATCCAGTACAAGCCGGAAGCCCATCAGGCGCAGGAGTACCGCGAGCTCGCGCAGGAGATTGAGGATAACGAGGATTTCGTCATCCCGACACCGATGACGCAGGAGCGTCTGGAGGAAATCCTCATGGAGTACGGCCTGATGGATAACGTCGAGGATGACTATCGTATATAAAAGCAAGGGAGCGGTTTTATGTTTGATTTTATTCAGCAAAAGTCCAGGTATTTTGGGTTGGCAGCAACGTTACTGCTGGCTGGCAGTGTGCTGCTGGCCGGCTGCGGCTCCAGCGGGCAGTCCGGTGACGCCGGGGCAAAGAAGATTATCATCGGCACGGGACATGCGTATGAGCCCTACTGCTATCTGGACCAGGAGGGGCATCTGACCGGCTACGAGTATGAGGTACTCAAGGCTGTGGATGAATTGCTACCGCAGTATGCGTTCGAGTATCAGACCTTTGACTTTGCCAATGTTCTGATGGCGCTCGAATCCGGCAAGGTCGATATCGGCGCACATCAGTATGAGGTGAATGAGGAGCGCCAGAAAAAATATTTATTTGGCAACGAAAGCTATACGACGTACACGACGTATCTCACGGTGTCGGCGGATAACAACGATATCCATGGCTTGGATGACTTGCAGGGGAAACGCGTGAGTGTCTCTACAGGCAGTAACTCGGCCTATCTGCTGGAAAAGTACAACGAGCAGCATGCCGACCATCCCATCGAGCTGGTCTACGGCAAGAGCCCGACGAATGAGGAACTTTACGCGGGGCTGCAGAGTGGCGCCTGGGTGGCGATTATCAAAACCAAACGCGATGCCGGCAAGCTGAATAAGGAGTTCGGCAACGGCAAGGACATCGTCAAACAGGTCGGCGACCCGATTGCGACGTCGCGTACATATTTTGTTTTCCGCAAGGACGAGCCGGAACTGCAGGAGGCCGTGGATGGCGCCTTGAAACAGCTCAAGGAATCCGGACGCCTGGCTGAGATCTCCCGCGAGGTACTGGGGGACGATTATACCGAGAGGGAGTGATGACGGATGGAGGCGCTCTTTAGCTGGCAGCGTTTTTGGGCGGATGTACCGCTGCTGCTGCCGTATTTCCTGGTGACGGTCAAAATCGTGTTTTGGGGCATCGGCGTGGGCCTCGTGCTAGGCATTGTACTGGCCTGCCTGCGGCTGCGCCACCTGGCCTGGCTGGAACCGATATTGCACATCTATGTCTCCTTCATGCGCGGTACACCCATGCTCGTGCAGCTGCTCATTATCTTTTATGGGTTGCCGCTGGTGCTGGCGGCCGTGGGCGTGCAGGAGGCGGTGCGCTGGGATAAGATGGTTTTCGTCTATGCGGCCTTTGCCCTCAACGAGACGGCGTTCCTTTCCGAGATCTTTCGCAGTGCTATCCTGGCCGTGCCGGCGGGGCAGCTGGAGGCGGCCTATGCCGTGGGGCTGACGCGGTGGCAGGCCTACCGGCGCATCGTCCTGCCACAGGCCTGGCGCATTGCCCTGCCGGGCTTTGGCGCGGACTTTATCGCGCTCTTCCACGGCACCTCGTTGGCCTTTTTGGTCGGCGTCATCGATATCATGGGGCGTGCGCAGGCCTTGGGGGCCAGTACTCACCATGCGCTGGAAGGATACCTTTTCGTCGCCTTGCTGTTCATCGTGTGCAGCCTGGGCCTGCGCGTGGGCTTCAATTATCTGGACCGGCGCCTGGCCTATGGCCGCTGAGGAGGGATTGACGATGGCGTTTCATCTGGATTATTTCCTCGCAAGCCTCGTATCGGGGCTTGCCTATCTGCCACGCACGCTGCTTTTGGTCAGTCTGCCGCTCGCGCTCGGGCTTTTGGGCGGGCTGGTCCTCGCGGCGTTTCGCGTCTATCGCGTACCCGTCCTGGGGCGGCTGACGGCGCTCGGGGTCAGCATCTATCAGGGCGTGCCCATCGTGGTGGCACTGGTCATATACAACCTGCTCTTCATGTCACTTTTCAATGACGTGGCAGCTTTTTTCGGTGTCGCGACGACGGTGGCAGAGGTAGATATCATTTGGGTCGGTATTTTTGCCCTAGCGCTGCAGGAGGTGACACTGATGGAGGAGTCGTTCCGCGGAGCCTTTTACTCCGTGCCAGCGGGGCAGCGGGAGGCAGCTCTGGCGTGCGGCCTGACAGAACTCCAGGCACTGCGGCGTATCATCGTGCCGCAGCTCGTGCCGGTGGCGGTGCCCATGCTCATGAACCATGTGGTTGGCAACATCAAGAATTCCTCCGTCGTCATTGCCATCGGCGTGGCGGAGGTGCTGACGGGCGCGTCAATACCGGCAGCCAGGACGTATAGTTTTTTGGAGAGCTATGTGGCAGCCGGCCTCATCTACTGGGCGTTGGCGACGGCGGCGGAACAACTGATTGGCCAATGGGAGATTCGCCCGGAGGCGCGGCAGAGCAGCTGGTTTTGGCAGGTATGTGCGCGGGTTCGGCGCAGAAGAACGGTGACGGTAGCGCAGCAGGAGAAAAGGGGGCAGGTACATGCTGAGCTTGAAGCATATCAGAAAATCCTTTGATCGGGAGGAAGTACTGCGGGATGTATCTTTGCAGGTCAGGCACGGGGAAGTGGTGAGCATCCTGGGGCCGAGTGGTTCCGGCAAGACAACCCTCCTGCGATGCCTCGACTTTTTGGAGCGGGCGGATGGCGGCGAGCTGACGCTGGATGACCTGCATGTGGATCTCGCGCATGCCAAACGGCGGGATGTGCTCGCCATGCGCCGCCGCACGGCCTTTGTTTTTCAGAACTATAATCTCTTTGCCAACAAGACGGCGCGCGAGAATGTGATGGAGGGGCTGGTGACGGCGCGGGGTGTGTCTCCGGACGAGGCGAGGAAAAAGGCCGAGGAAGCGCTGGCCTGGGTCGGCCTGCTGGACAAGGCCGGCGAATATCCCAGCCGCCTCTCCGGCGGCCAGCAGCAGCGCATCGGCATTGCCCGGGCCGTCGTGCTGGATCCGGAGGTCATTTTTCTCGATGAGCCGACCTCTGCCCTGGATCCGGAGCTCGTGGGGGAGGTTCTGAACGTCATCCGCGAGGTGGCGCGGCGTGGCATTGCGATGATTATCGTGACACATGAGATGGCGTTTGCCCGGGAGGTATCCCATCACGTTGTCTTCATGGAGGGCGGCCGTGTGATCGAGGAGGGGCCGCCAGAGCAGATTTTCTCCCAGCCGCGCGAAGAGCGCACGCGGACCTTCCTGAAGCGCTATCTGACCGATAGCAATATGTATTACATCTAGACGAAGAGCAAAAATGAAAGGAGAGCATATCTCTATGGCGATACAACTCAATTTGTCCGATATCGGCACCCGGGAGAGCAGGCTGGGCTCGATTACGGGTTATGCAGGCGACCTCAGGGACCTGGCGCAGCGCAGTGCATGCGGGACACTCCGGGGCTGCTCACGCTGCTTCTCGCAGTCGAGCACCTGCCTTTCGGCATGCGCCCTGTCCCAGCTTTCGGGCATTCGCGACGTCGCCGTCGTGCATCACGGCCCAGCTGGCTGCGCCACGACGGGAACACAGAGCTACCGTGTGACGAAGCAGGTGGCGAAAAAACGCGGCATCGTGAACCATACCGTCTATATCGGTACCGATATGAATGAGGAGGATACCATTTTTGGTGCGGGCGAGAAACTGGCCGATATCGTCCGGACGACCTATCGGCGCTACCACCCCAAGGCGATTTTCGTCGCGAGCTCCTGCGCGTCCGGCGTTATCGGCGAGGATATCGATAGCATCGTGGAGGATTTGCGGGAGGAAATCCCCGTGCCGCTTGCCGCCGTGCACTGCGAGGGATTCAAATCCCGCATCTGGGCGACAGGTTTTGATATTTCTGACCATGCGGTGCTGACCTCCATCGTCCAGCCGCCCAAAAAGCGGCGCAATACCATTAATTTCAAGAATTTCTACGAGTCGGCCCGTCCGGAAATCATCAGGATTTTTGCGGAATTCGGAGTCGAGCCCGTGTTCCTGTATGCCAATGCCACGGTGGAGGAGCTCAGCCATCTATCGGAGGCCCGTGCGACCGTCAGCATCTGCGGCACGCTCGGCAACTATCTGGGCACGGCGCTCGAGCAGGAATACGGCGTCCCCTATGTCCGCACCATCAATCCGCTGGGCGTCACGGGCTTCGAGACCTGGCTGCGCGCCATTGGAAAGGCCATCGGCGAGGAGGAAAAGGTCGAAGCCTATATCCAGCGAGAGCGCAAAAAATACCTGCCCAAAATCGAGGCGGTAAAGAAGGACCTGAAGGGGATCCGCTGCGTTATCGGCATGGGGCCGGGCTATACGTTTGAGGTTTCGCGTGTGCTGCAGGAACTGGGGATGGAGGTGGCCTGGGGTGCCGCCTGGCATTACGACAAGCAGTACGACAATGGCAAGGTGCCGCCATCGATGGATTATCTGCTGAAGCACGGGCAGAACTTCAAGGCGAGCGTTGCGGATCAGCAGAACTTTGAGATCCTGAATATCCTGAACCGCGAGCAGCCAGACCTGTACCTGTCGCGCCATCCAGGCTCCACGGTATGGGCCATCAAGCAGGGCTTCCCCGCCCTATTCGTGGCCGATGAGTATATGATTTTCGGTTACAAGGGTACGCTGGATTTTGCCTATGAAGTGCTGAATGCCATCCGCAACCGCAGCTTTGAAAAGAATCTGGCTGCCCATGTGAAGCTGCCCTATACCAAATGGTGGTACGACCAGCAGGTCGATACCTTCCTGGAAAAGCCCACGGGCAAGCCAGCATCGGCACAGCAGAGCGCGGAAGCATAGGAGGAGAGATTTATGGCAAAAATACTGGATAAGCTGCGCTATAAATGCGCCATGAGCGCGATGTCCACCGTGCAGGCCATCGAAGGGGCCATTCCCATCCTGCATTCCGGACCGGGCTGCGCCCAGAAACTCTCCAACTCGGCGGGAAACAGCGGCCATTACTCGCCCAACATTTTCCCCTGCACGAGTATCAACGAGCGCGACGTCGTGTTTGGCGGCGAGAAGAAATTGCGCTCGACGATTGCCCATTCGCTCAAGGTGCTCGACGCGGAGCTCTTTATCGTCCTGACCGGCTGCACGGCGGAGATTGTGGGCGACACCGTCGCCGAGGTGGTCGAGGAGTTCAAGGACGCGGAGAAGCCCGTGCTGTTCGCCTCGACGCCGGGGTTCAAGGGAAATACCTATCGTGGCCACGAATGGGTCATCGACGCCATCGTGGACCAGTACCTCGAGCCTGTGCCCGAGGCGGAAAAAGATCCGCTGCTCGTAAATGTCTGGGCCGACGTGCCCTATCAGGATGAATTCTGGGCGGGCAATTACCGCGAGCTCGAGCGTCTGTTGCGGGCCATTGGGCTGAAGCCGAATGTCATCTTTGGCATTCATCGCGGTGTAAAGAATATCAAGAAGATACCGCGGGCGGGTTTTAATCTGCTGATTTCGCCCTGGGTGGGGCTCGAGAACGTCCAGCGCATGCAGAAGAAATTCGGCACGCCTTTCCTGCATTGGCCGACGCTCCCCATCGGCGCGTTTGAGACGAGCAAGTTCCTGCGTGCCGTGGCGGCGTTCACGGGCATCGATCAAGCGGCGGTGGAGCGCTATATCGAGGAGCGTGAAGCTGAATACTATGCCTATATCGAGCGTTTTGCCGATATCTTTCTGGAGACGCGCGCCATGTCGCGGCGCTTCTCTGTCGTGGCCGACGCGCAGTACGCATTGGCCATCACGAAGTTCCTGGTCAACGACATGGGGCGCTTGCCGGCCCGCCAGTATATCATCGACGACACACCGAAGGAATATCAGGACACAATCCGATGCTATTTCAAGGATCTCAACTACCAGATCGAGGCCGATGTGGCGTTTACCGTGGATGGTTATAAAATTCACGAGGATATCAAAAATACCGACTACCACGGTTACCCGCTCATCCTTGGCAGTTATTGGGAAAAGGAACTGGCGCAGGAAACGGACGCTCATTTCGTGAATGTTTCCTGGCCCGTGAATGAGCGCTTGGTCATCAATGGCTATTATGCCGGCTATGCCGGGGGCTTGCGGCTGCTGGAAGATATTTATTCGGTGGTGCGCACGCGCTTTAACTGAGCAAGGACATATCATATATCTGGCGGCACATAAAAATGCCCGCACCGTTTGTGGTGCGGGTCTTTTGGTGTGCCGTTTTATTGGGGCAAGGCAGCGGCAAGCTGCTGCAGTCCCTGCGCCAGCACGGCCCAGGGGCAGGCGATGTTGAGGCGCTGGTGCTGGCTGCCGGCGGGGCCGAAGATATGGCCGCTGTCGAGCCAAAGCTTAGCCCGCTTGGCGATGAGGTCATCGAGCTCCCGATCGCTGAAGCCATAGGCGGAGAAGTCGAGCCAGAGCAGGTAGGTGCCCTCGGGTTCGGTCAGTTTGACTTTGGGGAGTTTGCGTGAGAGGAAGGTTTTTGTCTTTTGGTAATTACACTCGAGGTAGCTCCGGAGTTCCTGCAGCCAGGCTGCACCGTGGGCGTAGGCGGCCTGGCTGGCCGTGAGGCCCAGTGCGTTGGGCTGGTCGTAACCGATGGCATTCAGCTCCTGACGGAAACGACGGCGCAGCGAGGCGTTCTCGATGGAGATATTCGAGAGCTGCAGGCCGGCGAGGTTGAACGTTTTGCTGGGGGCCGTGCAGGTGATGGTGCGCGCGGCAATCTCGGGCGAGAGCGAGGCCAGCACCGTATGCTCGTACCCCGGCCGCACGAAATCATGATGAATTTCATCGGCTAGAATGAGCACGTCATGGCGCAGGCAGATGTCGGCGAGCCGTGTGAGCTCGTCGCGCGTCCAGACCCGGCCGACGGGGTTGTGCGGACTGCACAGCAGGAACAGTTTGACCTTGTGGCGGATGATTTTGTCCTCGAGGTCGGCAAAGTCAATGCGGTAATGGCCGTCATGCTCCATTAGCGGGCTGTTGACGAGCTGGCGGTCATTATCCTTGATGACGAGGCTGAACGGGTAGTAGACCGGCTGCTGGATGAGTACGCTGTCGCCGGGTTGGGTAAAGGCGCGAATGGCCAGGGCGATGGCCAGCACGACGCCGGGAGTGACGGTGAGGCTGTCGGATGCAGGCCGCCAATGATGCTGCGTCTGCATCCATTGCTGCAGCGTGGCGATGTAGTCGGGCTTGACATCCGTATAGCCGAAAATGCCGTGTGCCACCCGCTTTTGCAACGCATCCAGCACGGGCTGCGGCGCACGGAAATCCATATCGGCCACCCAGAACGGCAGGACATCGTCGGGGTAGCCACGCTCAGCGGCAAAGTCGTATTTCAGGCAGGCCGTGTGGTGCCTGTCGATGATTTCATCAAAATTTACAGCCATGGTATAGCCTCCTTTTTCTTCGTGCCTGCTTAACCTTGCAGGGCCTGTGCTAAATCGGCCAGGATATCTTCCACATCTTCGATGCCGACGGAGAGCCGCAGCAGTTTATCGTCAAGGCCGGTACGGGCCAGCAGCTCGGCGGGCATTTCCGCATGTGTCTGCACAAGGGGATAGGTGAGCAGCGACTCGACGCTGCCCAGGCTCTCGGCAAAACTGATGAGGTGCAGGCGCCCCAGCACGGCCTGTGCCAGTTCCGCGCTTTGCACTTTGAAGGAAAGCATGCCGCCAAAACCAGTGGCCTGTGCCTTTTGCAGCGCATAGCCGGGGTGCTCGGGCAGGCCCGGATAGTAAACGTGGGTAACCTGCGGCTGTGTTTGCAGCCACTGGGCAATTTGCAGGGCATTGGCAGCCTGCTTTTCCACGCGGATGCCCAGTGTTTTGATGCTGCGGAGCATTAGCCAGGCATCCATTGCCGACATATTCGGTCCCTCGGATTTGACAAAGAATTCGATTTTTTCCGCGACGGCACTATCTTTATCTTTGACCGTGACGAAGCCGGCGATGATATCATTGTGGCCACAGAGATATTTCGTGCCGCTGTGCACGACGATATCGGCACCCAGTGTCAGGGGCTTTTGGAAGTGCGGCGAGAGAAAGGTGTTGTCCACGATGAGCAGGGCGTCGTGCGCATGGGCCAGCCCGGCGAGGCGGCGGACGTCACTGATCAACATCATCGGGTTCGACGGCGTCTCGATGAAGATGCCGCGTGTGTTGGCCTTGATATGCCTGGCCACGAGGTCGAAATCGGAGGTATCGATATATTCAAAGTCTATGCCGTACTGGCCATAGACCTCATTGGCCAGGCGCACCGTGCCGCCGTATAAATCCTCACTGAGCAGCACGTGATCACCGGCGTTGAAGAGCAGAAACACGAGGTTGATGGCAGCCATGCCCGAGGAGACGGCCCAGCTGCGGCCTCCGCGTTCGAGCAGTGTTATCATGGCCTCCAGCTGGTCGCGCGTGGGATTGGCCACGCGTCCGTAGTCGTAGCCTGTGCTCTGTTTGAAGCCTGGATGGCGGAATGTGGCCGACAGGTAAATAGGCGTGCTGATAGCGCCTGTAGCATCGTAATGATTGCAGCCGTGTACTTCTAATGAATGGTCTCGCATAGCCTTTTTTCTCCCCTGTATTTGTGAATGTACGTATTTACATATATATTAAATATGTATTTACGTTTTGTCAAGGGCGCAGATTAGGGGAAATGACAGCATTCAATATAAGTTGGAATTTTTATTCATCAGGTTTGCCGTTTAGCTTGCGACATGTGATATAGTAGAAATATAGGCAGTCAGCCTTGTCTCGGATGATTGTATAGAGGAGGTGGCGGTATGGCGGGAGAACCCGGGCGGCATGAGGGGCTGCGGCAGGCGGTGAAAGCTTTTGCCGTGCTCAGCGGCGTCGGGATATATTTTGTCGTCTTTGTCGGAATCTGCTTGTTTATCGGCTATGAGGTGGATGTGCATTTTGACCTTGGGCACACGGGGCGTCTTGTCGGCGCAGTCACAGGCTTTCCCGGGGCAATCTATACGCTCTACCGGCAGCTGAGGCATGGACAGATCGTTTGATTCTCGTGTTTTGCAACAATTTTGTATCAGGAAAGAAAAATTTATGGACGTACTTGCGAAATGTCTCTTTTTCCTTTATAATAATGATTGCTACGAATTAGGATAAAACAATATTTATAGTTTATCCTAAGATATATTTCATTTATATAAGGCATGGGTAAGCATATATTTTTGAATTTAATTCATTTTTTTGAAGGTCTATGCATATTTATGTCGAATGAAATAAATTAGGAGTAGTTTGTCTGCTCTATAGCCGTAGTTTCCAGATATTCAACGAAGATGCGGGATTCCCCGCGTTGGAGGAGGAATATGAAAGACGTCTTATCCCTGTTCGTGCGGCGGCTGGCAGTCAGCCTGGCCTGCGGCACGCTGCTCGTGGTGGTCTGGCTCTGGACAGCGGGAGCCATCTATCTGCTCGGTGCGGTGTGCCTCGGCTATGTGGCGGCCGGTGTCTGCGTCTGGACCCTTGTCTGGCGCACCTGGCGCGCGGCTGGCCTTTCCCAGCTCGCGGCCAAGCGGCAGATGTGGTGGGGCCTCGCCGTGCGCCTCGGCATGCTCACGGGCGTGCTGCTGGTGGCGGTGAAGATCTCGGTGCCCGTGTTCTATGGCACGGTGCTGGGCTTCGGGCTCTGCTATGGTCTGGCCATGGCTCAGTTTTTACGGCTGGCCTGGGAACAGAATAAGCACGGCGGCCGCGCGTAAGTACGGCTGCCAGGGCACAGTGCATCTGTGCAGGTTTTTATTCCGGGGGCATCCCGGAGAGGGAGGTAAGGTATATGCATGAAATCGGTGTTCGCGAAGTAGTGCAATTTGCCGGCTTCACCTTCAATTGGGAAACATTATGCATGACCTGGCTCACGATGGCAGTCGTCCTGCTCATCGCCTTCCTGGCAACGCGCAACCTGAAAATGGTGCCGTCAGGCTGGCAGAATGTAGTGGAGATTATCGTCACGAGCCTGCAGGCGCAGATTGAGACGACCATGGGCAAGAAAGGCTTGTTCCTGGCACCGTTCATCATCTCCCTGTTCATGTTCCTGCTGGTCTCGAACTGGCTGGGCCTTTTCCCAACGCTGGCGTCGCCGACGAACGACTTGAACACCACATTAGGTCTCGCTTTGCTGGTTATTGTCATGGTGCACACCCTTGGTCTCAAGATGAAGGGCGGCCATTACATCGCACACTTCTTCCAGCCAACGCCAGTATTCGTCGTCATCAATGCCATTGAGGAAGTTGCCAAGCCGATTACGCTGTCGTTCCGTCTTTTCGGCAACATCCTCGCCGGTGAGATCCTCATCATCATCCTGCTGAAACTCATGCCGATCTGGATGCCTATCCCGTCAGTTATCTGGCTGGCCTTCAGTATCTTTATCGGCGGCGTTCAGGCCTTCATCTTCACGATGCTCTCGATGGCCTATTTCGCAAGTGCAGTCGGCGGGGCCGATGAAGAGGAAGGTAAGTAATCTTTTTTGTTAGTCTTAGTTGAAGTCTTATCTGTTTAAGGAGGATTCTATTCATGGAAAACGCAATTATGGTCGCAGCTGCCCTGATCGGCGCAGGTATCACGATGGGTCTCGCAGCAATCGGTGCTGGTCTCGGCGATGGTCTCGTCACGAGCCGCTTCATCGAGGGTATCACGCGTCAGCCGGAGGCTCAGAGCAAACTGTTCACCAATACGCTGATTTCCGTCGGCCTGATCGAGTCCATGGCTATCATCGCTACGGTCATCGCGCTGATCATGCTCTATGCGAACCCGCTCATCAAATAAGTTTTCTTCTTTGATGAACCAGAAAAGGGGGCATAGTAATTGATAGACCTGAATATGACGCTGGTGGCGCAGATCCTGAACTTCCTGATTCTCGTTGCGCTGCTGCGCGCCTTCTGCTATAAGCCGGTCGTCCGTTTGCTCAAAGCCCGCCAGGATCGTATCGCAGAGAGCCTGAACAAGGCCGATGCCGATGCGGCGGAGGCAGACAAGCTGCTGGCCAGCTACAAGGCCAAGCTGGCTGAGGCAAACAAGAAGGCAGAGGCTATCGTCAGCAGAGCGCAGGCACAGGCAGAGCAGGAACACGAGGCGAAGATCCAGGAGACGAACGCCCAGATTGCCCAGATGAAAAAAGAGGCAGCTGAGCAGATCGAGAACGATCGCGCCCGTGCCGTCGAGAAGCTGAAAGGCGAGATGGTGGCTCTGTCGCTGGCCGCGGCTGGCAAGATCATCGCCAGGAACCTCGACAAGGATGATAATGCACAGCTGATCGATGAATTTGTCAATGAACTTGACAAGGATAAGATTGGTGATGTGTCATGCTAAACATACAGCTTGCACGGAAGTACGCCCGGGCGCTCTTCGAGCTTGCCCTGGAGGAGCATAAGCTCGTGGAATATGGCCAGGAGCTCTCTGACGTGAGAAATGGCATCGAGTCGGTGCCCATCGCGGGGGCCTTCCTGTCGAATCCGCAGGTGGAGAGACAAGCCAAGAAAGAGCTCATCAAGAAGCTCTTCGAGGGCGAGGTGTCTGAGGACGTCTATCATTTCCTGCTGCTGCTCGTCGACAAGCGCCGGATCGGCCTCATCGCCGCCATCGATGACCTGTATCGCAGCTTCTCCTATGAAGCGCAGGGCATCGTCGTGGCCGATGTGACGACGGCACAGCCGGCAACGGAAGCACAGCAGCAGAAAATCCAGGCCAGGCTGGAGCAGGTGACGGGCAAGACCGTTAAACTGCGCCTGCACGAGAACGACAAGCTCATCGGTGGTGTCGTCGTGAAGATCGGCGACAAGCGCATCGATGGCAGTGTGGCCGGACGTCTGGCAGCGCTCCGTAAGGAATTACTGACTGACAAGTGATGAAACTGGGGTGACAGCGAAGTTATGAAAATGAATCCGGAAGAAATAACGTCCATCATCAAAGACCAGATCAAAAACTATAACGTTGAGATGGAAGTCGATGATGTTGGTACGGTTATCGAGATCGGTGACGGTATTGCCCATATCCACGGCCTCGAGAAGGCCATGGCGGGCGAGCTGCTCGACTTCGGTAATGATATTTATGGTTTGGTCCTGAACCTTGAGCAGGACAACGTCGGTGCCGTTATTCTCGGCGGCGATACCGAGATCAAAGAGGGCTCGCAGGTCAAGCGTACGGGCCGCATCATGCAGGTGCCGGTCGGCAAAGCCATGCTGGGCCGCGTCGTCGATGCTCTCGGCCGGCCCATCGACGGCAAGGGTCCCATCGAGAAAGAAGCGATGCGTCCGGTCGAGTTCCATGCACCGGGCATTGCTGACCGCCAGCCGGTCAAGCAGCCGCTGCAGACGGGCCTCAAAGCCATCGATGCCCTCGTGCCGATTGGCCGTGGCCAGCGCGAGCTGATCATCGGCGACCGCGGTATCGGCAAGACGGCTATCGCCACCGATACCATCATCAACCAGAAGGGGCAGGACTGCATCTGCGTCTACGTGGCCATCGGCCAGAAGGCCTCCACGGTGGCGCGTGTCGTGAAGTCCCTGCAGGAGCACGGCGCCATGGAGTACACCATTGTCGTGGCCGCTACGGCTTCCGACAGTGCCCCGCTGCAGTATCTCGCACCGTACTCCGGCTGCGCGATGGCGGAGCACTTCATGTATCAGGGCAAAGCCTGCCTCTGCGTATACGATGATCTGACGAAACATGCCGCAGCCTACCGCGCCATGTCCCTGCTGCTCCGCAGACCGCCAGGACGTGAGGCTTATCCGGGCGATGTCTTCTATTTGCATTCCCGTCTGCTCGAGCGTGCAGCCAAGCTGAACGACAAGCTGGGCGGCGGCTCCATCACGGCCCTGCCGATCATCGAGACGCAGGCCGGCGATGTGTCCGCCTACATTCCGACGAACGTTATCTCCATCACCGATGGTCAGATCATGCTGGAGACGGATGCTTTCTATTCCGGTGTCCGCCCGGCCATCAACGTCGGCCTCTCCGTGTCCCGTGTCGGCGGCTCCGCGCAGATCAAGGCCATGAAGCAGGTCGCAGGCACGATGCGTCTGGACCTCGCCCAGTACCGCGAGCTGGCCGCATTCTCGCAGTTCGCCTCCGATCTCGATAAGACGACGAAGGCCGAGCTGGATCGCGGCGCCCGCATGGTTGAGACGCTGAAGCAGGCTCAGTACAGCCCGCTGCTCGTACAGGACCAGATCATCGAGATCTACACGGCCGTCAAGGGCTTCCTCGTAGATATCCCGGTGGAGAAGGTCGTGGAGTTCCAGGACAGCCTCCTGAAATTCATGCATACCCAGCATCCGGAAGTGGGCCAGAAGATCATCGAGCAGAAGAAACTGAACGATGATCTGGAAGCCGAGCTGACTGCTGCTATCAAGGAGTTCAAGGAAACCGTAACTTATAAGATGGCTTAAGGCAGCGAGGTGATTCTTTTTGGCTAGTTTACAAGATATACGCCATCGCATCAAGAGCGTCAAGAGTACGAGGCAGATCACCAGCGCGATGAACATGGTCGCGACTTCGCGTCTGCGCCGGGCCAAAGAGGCAGCCAATGCCAACCGTCCCTATGCGGAGAAAGTTGTCGAGGTCGTCAGGGATATCGCTGCCAACGCGGGTACGGATTTCCGTCATCCGCTGTTGGAGACCCACGCGACGGGCAAGCGCCTCATCCTCGTGATGACGGCGGACAAGGGCCTCGCCGGCGCCTATACCAGCAACGCCTGCAAGGCTGCCCACGCCCTCATTGAGGACAAGGACAACACGCAGCTCATCGTGGTCGGCCGCCGTGGCACGACGCATTTCCGCAGTCGTGGTTTCGATGTGGTCAACAGTTACCTCGGCGTGAGCGACCGTCCCGACTTCGAGACGGCGCGCCGTATCGCCATGGAGCTCATCAATCGCTTCAAGACGGGCGAGGTCAAAGAGGTGTACATGGTCTATACCCAGTTCATCTCTGCGATCAGCTGCGAGGCGCGCTCCGTGCAGCTGCTGCCGTTCCAGAATGTAGAGACCAGGGAGGCAGGCATCCATACCGAGTATATCTACGAGCCGGATGCGGCCACGGTGCTCGGCTTCCTGCTGCCGCAGTATCTCTACACGACGGTCTATGCCTCGATGCTGCAGGCAGCCGCCAGTGAGGTCAGCTCGCGCATGAACGCGATGAGCAACGCGACGGATAACGCCGACGATCTCATGCACAAGCTGGATCTCTACTACAACAAGGTACGCCAGGCTGGCATCACCACGGAGCTCACGGAGATCGTGGGCGGCGCCGCGGCTCTTGAATAGTGTAAATCCAAAGGAGGTTTACCATTGGCAAAAGGTAAAGTCGTACAGGTCATCGGACCTGTCGTAGATATTGAGTTCCCGGCAGGCGAACTGCCGGCCATTCTCAACGCGGTCACCATCAAGGGCAAGGCTGAGGATATCGACATCGACCTCGTCGTCGAAGTCATGCAGCACCTCGGTGACAGCGTGACCCGCTGTATCGCCATGAGCTCTACGGACGGCCTGCAGCGCGGCATGGAGGCTGAGGATACGGGTTCACCGATTTCGGTACCGGTCGGCAAGGGCTGCCTGGGCCGTATCTTCAATGTCCTCGGCCAGACGGTCGATCAGGATCCGACGCCGGTAGAGGCAGCGGATCACTGGTCCATCCATCGTCCGGCACCGAAGTTCGAGGAGCAGGAGACGTCCACGTCCATCATGGAGACGGGCATCAAGGTCATCGATCTGCTGGCTCCGTACTCCCGCGGTGGTAAGACGGGCCTGTTCGGCGGTGCAGGCGTCGGCAAGACGGTCCTGATCATGGAGCTCATCCATAACATCGCGACCGAGCACGGTGGCTACTCTGTATTCGCCGGCGTCGGTGAGCGTACCCGTGAAGGCAACGACCTTTGGGGCGAGATGAAGGAGTCCGGCGTTATCGACAAGACGGCGCTGGTCTACGGCCAGATGAACGAGCCGCCAGGAGCACGTATGCGCGTAGCCCTGACGGGCCTGACGATGGCCGAGTACTTCCGTGATGTCGAGCATCAGGACGTGCTGCTGTTCATCGATAACATTTTCCGTTTCATTCAGGCAGGTTCCGAGGTTTCGGCCCTGCTCGGCCGTATGCCGTCGGCCGTCGGTTATCAGCCGACGCTGTCCACGGATATCGGTGCGCTGCAGGAGCGTATCACTTCGACGAAAGAGGGCTCCATCACGTCGGTACAGGCCGTCTACGTGCCTGCCGATGACCTGACGGACCCGGCGCCGGCTGGTACGTTCACCCATCTGGACGCCACGACGGTTCTGTCTCGCCAGATCGCCGAGCTCGGTATTTATCCGGCTGTCGATCCGCTGGATTCCACGAGTCGTATCCTCGACCCGCAGGTAATCGGCGAGGAGCACTACAAGGTCGCCCGCGGCGTGCAGGCTGTGCTGCAGAAGTACAAAGACCTGCAGGATATCATCGCCATCCTCGGCATGGAGGAGCTCTCCGATGAGGATAAGCTCACCGTTTCCCGCGCGCGCAAGATTCAGCGTTTCCTGTCCCAGCCGTTCTTTGTGGCTGAGGTCTTCACGGGTTCGCCGGGCAAGTACGTGCATCTGAAGGACACGATTCGCGGCTTCAAGGAGATTCTCTCGGGCAAGTACGATGACCTGCCGGAGGCTGCGTTCTACATGGTTGGTACGATTGAAGAGGCTGTGGAGAAGGCGAAGAAGCTGCAAGAGGAGGCATGATAACCATGTCTACGATCAAGCTGGAAGTTGTTTCGCCGGATAAGGTGGTCTATACCGAGGATATCAATATGCTCATCGTCCGTTCGACGGGCGGCGAGCTCGGTATCCTGCCGCACCATGCACCGCTCGTCACTGGTCTCGTGCCGCATGCCATGCGCGTGCGCATCAGCCAGGATCGCGACGAGCAGCTCATCGCCGTAGCGGGCGGTTTCATGGAGGTCACGCCGGAGAAGATCACGGTGCTCGCTGAAGCTGCCGAGATGCCTATCGACATCGATATCAACCGGGCCAAGGAAGCGATGGACCGCGCCAAAGAGCGTATTGAGAAATTCCATCAGCATGCGCCCGAGGCTGAGAACATCGATATCAAACGCGCAGAGCTTGCTCTGGGACGTGCCATGGCACGCCTGCGTGCAACGAAGACAGAGTTCTGATCCTGGTATGAAAATAACGGCTCCGCCAAATGGCGGAGCCGTTATTTTGGGTATATGCGTTTATTCCTTGGCTGCGATTCAGGCGAAACCGCGGTTTCAGCCCACCATGGCCTGGCCGAAGAAGACGATGCAACCCATGATGATGATGTAAGGCAGATAGACCTTGACGGCGAAGCGCAACAGCTGGCTGTCGACGCCCGTGACGCCGATGGCACCGATGGCAATGGCGATGGTCTGCGGGGAGATCATCTTGCCCGCGCAGGCGCCCGTCGCGTTGGCCGAGGCAATCCAGGCCTGGACGTTCTCCGAGGCACCGATGGCCATGGCTGCATCCGTCTGCAGCTTGCCGAAGAGCACGCAGCTCGAGGTCGCGGAGCCCGTGATGAAGGTACCGACGGAGCCGATGAAGGCCGCGATGGCGGGATATCCCGTGCCCGTAGCCGCGACGGCCGTGTCGGCAATCTGATGCGTCATGCCGCTGAAGCCCATGACCTCAGCCGTGGCGATGACCGTGATGATTGTGAGCATGGTGAAGCGCAGGTTCACGAAGGTACGCGAGAGTACGCCGACCATCTCGCCGAAACCGGCACCCTGCACGCGGCCACCGATGAAGGCTGCCAGCAGGATGAGCACGCCTGGCGTAGCCACCCAGGTGAAGGTGTAGGGCGCCGCGCCTTCGTAGATCTCAACGCTCGTCTTGATCGCGGACAGTGGGTCATGCAGGAAGGGTACGAGCTTTGAGGTGAAGAGCAGGAAGAAGAAAATCAGGATGAAGGGCAGGCAGGCGATGATGCCGCGCTGCATGGTTACGGGCTCGGTATCCTGATGCGTATCCATCGCATAGGCCGGATCATTGACCGGGAACATTTTGGCGGCGGCGACGATGGCACCGATGGCACCGATGGCAGCCGCGACGACGGCCAGCTCCGGACCGACGAGCGTGGCGACCACGAGTTCCGGTACGAGGAAGCCGAGGATAGCCGCGATGATGATGAGTCCCATGCCCTTGAGGGCCTTGAGCGAGCCGCCAGCCGCGATCGTCATAATGATCGGGCAGAGGCAGGTGATGGGTGCGAGCTGCAGGCAGGTGTAGCTCGCGAGCTTGACGGCGTCGATGCCCGTGACGCTCGAGAGCGTGACCAACGGAATGCCGATGGAGCCATAGGCCGTTGGTACGGAGTTGGCGACGAGGCAGACCGAGGCCGCGAGCACGGGATTGACGCCGATGCCCGCAAGCATGCCCGCAGGGATGGCCACGGCCGTACCGAAGCCGGCCATGCCCTCCAGGAAGGCGCCGAAGCCCCAGCCGATGAGCAGGATGAGCACGCGGCGGTCACTGGAGACGGAGGTCAGCATCTGCTTGATGACGTCCATGCCCTTGGTGTGCAGTGTGAGGTTGTAGGTAAAGATGGCGGCCACGATGACCAGCAGGATCGGCCAGCAGGCGAGAGCCACGCCCTGCAGCACGGCCTGGATGGCGTGGGCGGTCGTCATACCTTCGACGCCGAGCGCACAGCCGAGCGCGATGATGAGCGCCAGTGAGCAGGCTTTCCACGCCGACATATGGAGGACGGAGAGGGCCACAATCAGCCAAAGGATTGGCGATAAGGCAATCAGGAATAGCATGTGTTCTTTCCTTTCTCGATAAATAAAACAATGGCAAAATGAATCATGAAGTATTCCGTACCATTATATAAAATTTAACCGGCCTTTGTAAACCGTAAGATAATTCTGGCAGCAAAAAGGCAGAGCCCGAAGGCCCTGCCAGAAAATCCTCTGTTTGGGTATGTTTATTTCACGACCAGTACGGGGCACTTCGACTGCTCCACGATGTACTGGCTCACGCTGCCGAGCAGTACGCCTTTGACGACGCCGAGGCCGCGGCTGCCCATGACGATGAGGTCCATGTCGTTACTCGTCGCGAAGTCGAGGATGACCACGGCTGGGGAGCCCGTCTCGGAGAAAGCCTCCTTCTCGATGCCCGAGGGTACCATCTCCATGGCGCGGTCGAGGATGACGTTGCCGGCTTTCGTTACGGCCTCCAAAATGGCATCGGAGAGGCAGGCATTGATGGCCAGCTGATTGATATTGGCGACATAGAGGAAATTGATCTTGGCGCCGATGGCCTCCGCGAGGTCAATGGCCTCTGCTACCGCGCGGTCCGAGCCCTCCGAACCATCGACCGGTACGAGAATATTCTTCATCATGATAAAACCTCCTTAATGCTTGTTGCTTACTTGATAACCAGCACGGAAATCGGGGAGTCCCGCAGGACGTCGCGGCTCACGCTGCCCATCAGGAAGCCCTCTACGACGCTGACCTTGCGCCCGCCGATGACGATGAGCTCTGGCTGATGCGCGCGGGCGAAGGCGAGGATCTGCTCGGCAGCCGCTCCCGTGCGGTGGTGGCATTCCGCTGTCACCCCGGGGGGAATCAGCGCTTTCGCCTGTGCCATGATGGCCTCTTCCTGCTCGCCCACCGGTGCTGTAATGCTGTCCGGCAGCCATGACTCGCGCACATCATCTGTCGTGCGGTCGAAATGCGATACATGCAGCAGGTAGATCTTGGCCCCGACGCCTGCGGCAATCTTCGCAGCCATGCGCACGGCGCGGTCCGAGGTCTCCGACCCATCCACAGGCACGAGAATCCGCGTGATTTCTCCATCCCCCTGCATAGGCAAGCCCCCTTTGTTTTGGTTCTATAGCTTTATTTCGCGCTTTATTGCTGAATTCCTGCTAAAGGCGAGGAAAAACGCAGATGGCATACGCGAAAAGACAAGAAAATACAAAATCTCCCGGAACGCAAAAACACAGCCTGCGTGAGGCTGTGTCTGTCAATCATCAAGCTTCTTCTCGATGACGTGCCCCCTGGCCAGCGTAGCGGGGACGTCGATGAGGCGCTGGTTGCGGGAGCCGCGGAACTTCAGCGTGAGGTCACGTTGCTCGTAGATGAACTCGCCATCGATGAGTACGTCGAGGTTGCGGAGCAGCTCGTTTACGGCGGGATTCTTCAATGCCTGAAGTTCCTCGAAGGTGTAGCCCGTGTAGCACCAGACATCCTGGCCGCGTGCGTGTACGGCCTTGGCGAGGCGCGTGAGCGGGGCGGGCTGGGTGAAGGGCTCACCGCCCGAGAACGTGATGCCGGATAGCAGCGGGTTCCTGCCGTAGGCCTCGAGGATAGCCCCGGTCGTCGTGAGTCGGCCGCCCGTGTAGCTCTGGGTCTCGGGATTGTGGCAGCCGGGACAGCGGCGCGGACAGCCCTGTACGAACACGGTGAAGCGGATGCCTTCACCATCGACGATGGAGTCATCCGCCGTGCCGGCGATGCGCAGCTGCATGGCGTGCCTCAGTGCAGGCCGTGCTTGACGCGGTCGTGGAGCTCCGCCTGCTTGGCGTTATTCCAGCGGTCCACCGTGCCCACGAGATAGCCCGTGATGCGGCGGATGCGCTCGAACTTCTGTGGCTGCAACGCATAGTCCACCTTGACGCTGCCATCGGCGGCAGGAGAGAGGTGGAGCGTCTGTACGCGCTCGTTCGTCTGATCTTCGACGTAGTGGATGTAGTTCAGCGCTTCATTCTCCGAAACGCCCTGCAGGCCGTCCACGGTTACTTCGATATCGTTCACTCTCATAGCTGTCATGGCTATCACCTTTTCCTTTTATCGTGGGCCCGTACGGGGCCTTATCTACCAGATATTGTGGGCAGAGGCGGGATACAAGACTATATCTCGTTTGCCATCGGGACTAAATTATACAATATCTAGTGGTGACAGTCAATAGTTAAAACTACATATAGTAGTTATCCCCAGCTGTGGAAAAGCTGGGGATAATTTTGTGGAAAGCGGGGCAAAGCCTAGTCTTTCTCTTGGATGACCGTGCGCACGGGGTAAGGAATCTCGATGCCGAGCTCGCGATATTTTTTTGTCAGGCGCTTGATGAATTCGTGCTTGATGCGCGCCTGGTTGTCGAAATTGCTCGAATGCATGAATACCTGGAAATCGATGCTCGATTCGCCGAAGGCGGTGAATCGCACGAAGGGTTCCTGCTTTACGGCATGGTCGACTTCTTCGAGTACCTCGTCGGCCACCTGCACCGTGACCTGTTCGACCTGTTCGAGGTCGCTGTCGTAGGCGACGCCGACGGGCACGCTGATGAGGATATCGCGGTGTGGCATGGAGTAGTTCGTGATGGTCGCCGAGGCGATTTTCTGGTTCGGGATGACGACCATGTTGCCTTCGCCCACGGGCACGATGGTGGTGAAGCGCCAGGTGATGTCCGTGACGCGGCCGGATTCATTCGTGCTGAGCTTGATGTAGTCGCCTATTTTCAGCTGCTTGGAGAGGATGAGATGCAGGCCGGAGAAGATGTTCGCCAGCGTCTCCTGCAGTGCGAGGGCGACGGCCATGCCGCCGACGCCCATGGCGGTGAGCAGCGGGGTGATGGAGATGCCGTAGTATTGCAGGACGATAAGTATGCCCATCGCGTAGATGAGGATGTTGAGGATGGTGTCGAGCAGGGTCGTCTTTGGCAGGGGCTCCTGCGAGTTCTCGATGCGCAGCTGCACGAGTCCCTGTACCGTGCGGGCGACGATGCGCGTGATGGTCAGCGCGATGACCGTGAACAGGATGTAGGAAAAGAGCTTCGTGAGCTGCGGCGGGATATCAATCGTGCCGACAATCCAGTACAGGCCGCTGACGAGGCAGAATGAGATCGGCGTTCCCTTCATCGCATGGATGAGGATAAACTGCCACGAGTTCTCTTCTCCCGTGAGCTGCTGGTTGATGCGCCGGTTGATGATCTTGTTCAGCGTGATGCCCAGGGTGAGTGCCGCGAGCAAAATGCAGCCGGGCAGCAGCAACAGCTCCAGCAGCTGGCTCAAATCGATGCCTTGCAGCAGGGAAAAATTAAATGACATGTTACACCTTCCTGTCCATTGTTACGGCCTTCATACTATATGGATTTTGTCAAATACTTCCTTGATGTCAACCAGTAAATCATCGTAGAACGAAACCTTGATATAGCGGCGCGCCGCTGCCTGCTCGTCAGCGTCCAGAGACTGCCATTCCAGTTCCGTGAAGTCTGTATATACGTGGTCGAGCTCGAACCGGCCGCCCTGGTTCAGGTAGACCTCGACGGAGCGCGTGCCGGCGGCGACAATCCAGTATTCCCTAACGCCAGCTCGTGCGTATGCCTTCATCTTCGGCCCGCGGTCGTGCATGGCCGTGGAGGGAGAGAGCACCTCTACCACCAGGTCAGGTGCTCCATACAACGCATTGGGTTTGATGATGTCATGGTTGCAGACAATCATCACATCGGGTATAAAAGTGTTCTTTTCATCCAGATGTACGTCAACACCATCGGAAAACACCATGCACGGCTTGCCCTTCAGATAAGTGCCAAAAATTGTTGTGAGGTTGGCAATAATGATATTATGTGCGATAAAAGGTCGTGGCGACATCATGCACACTTTACCGTCAATCATTTCCACCGGCACCGGATCCAATCGCACCGCCTGTTCCATAGTATAGCCCCCTTTTGGTTTGTTTATTTTTATTATACAGCATTACCGCGGGGCTATCTAGCCTTTTCGGCTTTTCCTGCGGGAGCTTGTTTTTTTGCTCATTGCCGCCTATACTAATGGTATCATTATAACATGGCAAGCAGAAAGAAGGCATTATTATGGCGGCAGAAAAGGCGGTAATCCTGCATACGGGACGGCGGCTGCGGCTGCGGGTGGCGACGCTGGCGGATCTCGACTACATCATGCGGCTGGAGTACGATCCGGCGAATGTGCCCTTCATCGTGCCCTTTGATCGCGAGTTCCACCAGAACATCATCGAGAATGGCCAAAAATTGGGCTCGCTGGACATCATCGTGGAGACCATCGCAGACGGCGAGGCCGTGGGCTATCTGCTGGTGAACGGCCTGCACACGGAGCAGAAGGAAGCCGAGTGGATGCATATCCTCATCGACAAGAAGGGGCAGGGTTACGGCCATGAGGCCCTGCAGCTGCTGAAGGCATGGAACTTCGAAGATCTGAAGTTCCATCGCGCGTGGCTCGATTGCAAGGAATACAATGCCCGCGCCCTGCATGTCTACGAGAGCGAGGGCCTCAAGCGCGAGGGGCTGATCCGCGAGACCATCATCACCAACGGCATCTATGAGAACCTCGTGGTACTGGGCATCCTCGACCGCGAGTACGCCGCACGCAAGAACGCGGGACTGGAGATAGATAAGTAGGGAACCGCGTTTGTAAGCAGCGAACCGCATTTGAAGGAACGTCAGTGACGCGCAAATGCGAGTGAGTCGCTTAGTCAGGTCGCCGTCAGGCGAGCCTGACCTCCACTTTAACAAGTCTTATCCCTTTTGGCGGGATGGGGCTTGTTTTATTTTGCCTTGGTGGATGTTTTCGTTTAATTTCTGTGAATTAGAGACACACGGCCTTTTTATTCGGAATAAAGCGCGTTAGAATAAGAGCATAGCAAACAAGAAAATGTCTGGTAAAACAATTTGTCAGACTATTGTCAATAGGGGGAAATATCCAAGATGAAAGCTCAAGAAATCCTGGCCAAAGTAGACCATACGTACCTCAAGCAGGATGCGACCTGGCAGGACATCCAGCGCATCTGCGACGAGGTGCAGCAGTATCATACGGCCACGGCCATGATTCCGTCCTGTTTCGTTAAACGCGTCAAGGAGACGTACGGCGACAAGATTAAGATTGCGACGGTGGTCGGCTTCCCGAACGGCAACTGCAACACGGCCGCGAAACTCGCCGAGACGGCGCAGGCACTGGCGGATGGCGCGAGCGAGATCGACATGGTCATCAACGTGGGTGCGTTGAAGGAAGGCAACACGGATTATGTGACGGGCGAGATCAAGGCTCTCAAGAGCCTCGTCGGCGATCGTGTACTGAAGGTCATCGTTGAGACCTGCTTCCTTACGCAGGAAGAGAAGATCGCAGCCTGCCAGTGCGTGACCGAGGCCGGTGCGGACTTCATCAAGACTTCCACGGGATTTGGCCCGAAGGGCGCGACGGTCGAGGACATCAAGCTCTTCAAGGAGCACATCGGTCCGGACGTGCGCATGAAGCCGGCAGGTGGCATCCATACGCGCGAAGAAATGGAAGAGTACCTGGAGCTCGGCTGTGACCGCCTCGGCTGCAGTGCCGCCGTCAAAGTATTGAAAGACGAACTTTAATATATAGAAAGAAGGGCATATCATGAGCAAGATTAAACGCTGCTTCGTCATCGTGCTGGACAGCTACGGTATCGGCCGTGAGCCGGATGCCCCGGACTTCGGCGACGACGTCTGCAATACGCTGAAATCCATTTCCCAGTCGCCCAAATACGCGACGCCGAACATGAAGAAGATCGGCCTCTTCAATATCGACGGCGTGGGTTGCGGCACGCCTGAGGCGGATCCTATCGGCACGTTTGCCCGCCTGCGGGAGCTCTCGCGCGGCAAGGATACGACGACGGGCCACTGGGAGATTGGCGGCGTCATTTCCGAGCAGCCGATGCCGACGTTCCCGGACGGTTTCCCGCCGGAGTGCATCGAGATGCTGGAGAAGGCTTTTGGCAAGAAGATTCTCTGCAACAAGCCGTATTCCGGTACGGCCGTCATCCACGACTACGGCCGCGAGCAGAAGGAGACGGGCGGCCTCATCGTCTACACGTCCGCTGACTCCGTGCTGCAGATTGCTGCACACGAGGACGATGTGCCTGTCGAGCAGCTCTACGATTACTGCCGCACGGCCCGCAAGCTCATGCAGGGCAAATACGGCGTCGGTCGCATCATCGCGCGCCCGTACATCGGTGAGTATCCGAACTACACGCGCACGCCGCGCCGCCATGACTTCAGCCTTGACCCGACGGGCGACACGATGCTCGATGCGCTGCAGCGCAAGGGACTCGACACCATCGGCGTCGGCAAGATTTCCGATATCTTCGCAGGCCGTGGCGTGAGCCGTTCGCTGGGTGTGAACAAGGATAACAAGGACGGCATGGAGAAGACACTCAAGGTCATGGATGAGGACTTCACGGGCCTGTGCTTCGTGAACCTCGTGGACTTCGATATGGTCTACGGCCATCGCCGCAACATCGACGGCTACGCGCAGGCTGCCACGGAGTTCGACCAGCAGCTCGGCGAGTTCCTGAAGAAGATGCGCGAGGATGACGTGCTCATGATTACGGCTGACCACGGCTGCGACCCCGGTGCGGCGGGCACGGATCACACGCGCGAGTATGTGCCTTGGCTCATCTACGGCCAGCACATCAAAAAGGGCCTGAACCTCGGCACGTATCCGACCTTTGCGATGATTGGCGCGACAGTGGCTGACATGTTCGGCGCTGAGCTCACGACGAAGGGCGAGAGCGTCCTGCCGCGCATCCTTGCGGATTAATAGAAAGAATACAGACGGATTATCATAGAGGAGGATATTCACCATGCGTATGTATGACCTGATTACGAAGAAGAAACACGGCGGCGAGCTCACGGATGCCGAGATCGAGTACATGATCAACGGCTACGTGGCTGGCGAGATTCCCGACTACCAGATGTCGTCGATGCTCATGGCCATCTGGTTCAAGGGTATGAACTCCCACGAGATCACGGAGCTCACGAAGGTCATGGCCAAGTCCGGCGACATGATCGATCTCTCCGCCATCGAGGGCAAGAAAGTCGATAAGCACTCCACGGGCGGCGTCGGCGACAAGACGACCCTCATCGTGGCCCCAATCGTTGCAGCCTGCGGCGGCAAGGTCGCGAAGATGTCCGGCCGCGGCCTCGGCCATACGGGCGGTACGGTCGACAAGCTGGAGTCCATCCCGGGCTACCAGACGGCACTTTCCCGCGAGCAGTTCTTCGATACGGTGAACAAGTGCGGTGTCAGTGTCATCGGCCAGTCCGGCAACCTCGCACCGGCAGACAAGAAGCTCTATGCACTGCGCGATGTCACGGCCACGGTGGACTGCATCCCCCTGATCGCTTCCTCCATCATGAGCAAGAAGCTCGCAGCGGGCTCTGACTGCATCCTGCTCGACGTCAAGACGGGGTCCGGCGCCTTCATGAAGACGCTGGATGACTCCATCAAGCTCGCCCAGACGATGGTCAATATCGGTGAGGGCGCCGGCCGCCGCACGGTTGCGCTGATCACGGATATGGATACGCCGCTGGGCTACGGTATCGGCAACAGCATCGAGGTCATGGAGTCCATGGACGTGCTGAAGGGCAAAGGCCCCGATGATCTGCGTGAGGTTTCCCTGCAGCTGGCCGCCAACATGCTCTACCTTGTGGGCAAGGGCACGCCGGAGGCATGCCGCAAGATGGCGGAGAAATCCATCGCCGATGGCAGCGCCTTCGAGACGTTCTGCCAGATGGTCAAGGCCCAGGGCGGCGACGACAGCGTGCTGCGCGACTACAAGAAGTTCAAGCAGGCCCCGTTCAAGGCAGAGGTCAAGGCAGACCGTGACGGCTTCATCACGAAGATGAACGCCGAGGAGATCGGCGAGACCTCCGTCGTGCTCGGCGCTGGCCGCGAGACCAAGGAGAGCAGCATCGATTTCAGCGCAGGCCTCATCCTGCACAAGAAGTACGGCGATGCCGTGAAGAAGGGCGACACGCTGGTCACGCTCTACACCTCGAAGGAGTCTTCTCTCGCCGATGCGGAGAAGATGTATCGCGAGGCCATCACGATCGGCGATATGCAGCCGGCGAAGGAACCGCTCGTCTACGCACGCGTAGAGAAGGATAAAGTTGAGAAATACTGAGCAGATGAAGTGAGGAGGAATATCTCATGACAGACGAAGAACTCGTACAGAAAGCCATAGAATACCGCGAGCATTCCTACAGCCCGTACTCTCATTTCGCTGTCGGTGCGGCTGTGCTGACGAAGAGCGGCAAGGTATTTGGCGGTTGCAATATCGAGAACGCGAGCTATCCGGTCGGCATTTGCGCCGAGCGCACGGCGATTGTCAAGGCCGTTTCGGAGGGGGAGCGCGATATCGTCGCTCTCGCCGTCGTCGGCGATACGCCGGGGCCGTGCTCGCCCTGCGGTATGTGCCGTCAGTTCATTGCCGAATTCAAGATCCCGAAAATCATCATGGCGAACCTCAAAGATGCCCGCAAGACAGTAACGCTTGCCGAACTCTTGCCTTATGCCTTTACGGATGAGGACATGTGAGTTATAATTGAACACATTGCAAGGGACGCGTGTCCCTTGTGCCGAAATCATCTACACATTGGATAGGAGTATTGTTCCCATGTTATTCATTAACCTGCTGGGCGTGCTGGTCTTCATCGGCATCGGCGTGCTCTTCTCGAAAAAGCGCAAGGATATCAACTGGCGCAGCATCGGCGTGCTCGTCGCGCTGAATTTCTTCATCGCCTGGTTCCTCATGGCGTTCCCCATCGGCCGCGACATTATTTCCGGCGCGGCAGCGGCCTTCGTCTGGCTGATCAACGTATCCTATGAAGGTATCGCGTTCGCGTTCCCGGACTGGGTTCATCCCGCGGGCGGCCAGATGAACTTCTTCACCTCGGCCCTGCTGCCAATCCTCTTCGTCGTGCCGCTCTTCGATATCCTGACCTATACGGGTGTGCTGCCGTTTATCATCAAATGGATTGGCAAAGTCCTCGCTTTCCTCACGCGTGAGCCGAAGTTCGAGTCCTTCTTCGCCATCGAGATGATGTTCCTCGGCAACACGGAGTCGCTGGCTGTCTCCAGCCTGCAGCTGAAACGCATGAAGGCTGATCGTTGCCTGACGCTCGCCATGATGTCCATGAGCTGTGTCACGGCTGCTCTGATCGGCGTGTACACCCAGATGATGCCCGCGAAGTTCATCATCACGGCTGTACCCCTGAACGTCATCAACGCCCTGATTGTCACGAACCTGCTGCACCCCGTCAAGATCAGCGAGGAAGAGGATGTCATCGCTTCGTTCAATGATGAGGGTGTCGAGCGCAAGCCGTTTTTCTCCTTCCTCGGTGACTCCATCCTGGGCGCCGGCCGCCTGGTGCTGATCATCTGCGCCAATGTCATCGCCTTCGTTGCACTGGCAAAATGCATCGACATGCTGCTCATGTGCATCAATCCGGTCATCACGCTGGAGAATATCCTCGGCTGCATCATGTTCCCGTTTGCCTGGCTGCTTGGTCTCGACGCTGGTGAGGCCTTCACGCTGGCTCAGTACATGGGCACGAAGCTCGTCACGAATGAGTTCGTCGTCATGCTGAATGTCAAGGATATTATGGATACGTTCAGCCCGCACATGCAGGGCGTGCTGACGGTGTTCATTACGTCGTTTGCGAACTTCTCCACCATCGGTATGATCATCGGCTGCTTCAAGGGCATGGTCGATGACAGCAAGAACGAGCTCATTTCCCGTAACGTCGGCTACATGCTGCTTTCGGGTATCCTCGTTTCGCTGATGTCCGCTGGTATCGCCGGCCTCTTCATCTGGTAAAATATCCCCCTGAATAGAAAATATCCCTTTGGGCGCTGCGTAAAAAACGCGGCGCTTTTTTGTAATCTGAAGCAGGGAAATAAGCCCCGGATGGCGAATAAAAAAATTGTTGGATTATCTGGTAAATTATCTGATACGGGTGAAAGCCTGGCTTGCGCGTGGAGGCGAAGTATTTTGGATAGAAAATTAAAGGTACTGATTACGGATGATTCGAAGCTGCTGCGCATGAAACTGCGCGACGAACTCGAGCAGCTGGATTGTGAAGTCGTGGAAGCTGAAAACGGCAAGGATGCGATCATGGATGTGCTGCAGTCGCAGCCGGACTGCGTATTCCTCGATATCGTGATGCCCGAGGTGGGCGGCATCGAGGCACTGCAGGTCATCAAGGAGGTGGCACCAGATCTGCCCGTGATCATGCTTTCTTCGGCTGGTACACCGAAAAAGCTTATGACGACGCTGAAGATGGGCGCGATGGATTTCATTCAAAAGCCTTATACGTCCGAGCAGATTGCCAAAGCTGTTGCTGCCGTGAGGAAGAAGGTCGATGCTGATGCCAGCGGAAATGAATGAAGTCGATTTCGCGCAGTGCCTGGTGAACATGGGCAAGTACGCCCCCGCAGAGCTCGTGCAGCAGTTGCAGGAGGTGGATCCTGGGGATCAGGAGCAGGTGCTGGCACGGGAGCTCCCCGATGAGGGGCTCGATGTGCAGCCCGTTCACCATGCAGTGCAGCAGCTGGCCAAAGCCTCGGGCAAGGAGTACGGGCCGGAGCTGCAGCTCTACGGTGACTATCTCTGCCTGTTCATGCACTGCTTTCGTCAGGACATGCATGTGCCCTGTGTACTGGGCTTGCAGCCAGTGACCATCGCGAACAGCCTGCAGGGGGAGACCTATACCGTCTCGCAGCAGTTCAGCGGGGATGTGTCGCTCGTGGGCAGCATTCAGGCGCAGACACCCGTGTTTCTGGCTATGGCTGAGGCGTACAGTGGCATGAAATTTTCTGAGGTGGATGCGGTTGCCATTGACTGCGTGCAGGAGTTTATGAACGTTTACAGCGGCCTCTTTACGCGCGAGCTTGCGGCCCGTGAGCAGGAGGCGGAGCTCGAGTTGCCACGCTGCGGTGCGAATGTGACGCCGGATGGCAGTCACCAGCTCGCCGCGCGTGTCTTCTCCGGTCTGGGCGTCTTCGACGTCATTTTGGCCATGGATGAGTTTTTCTAAAATAATTTGCGGCTTGTGCGAAAAAAGTGTTGACAAGCCCTGCCCGCTCTGCTAAAATAGTTATCGTTGTGAGCGACAAGCGAGCAAAAAACTGAATAGCTTTTTTGGTAGAGCATTGTGGAGAGTTGTCCGAGTGGTTGAAGGAGCACGCCTGGAAAGCGTGTATACGGGGAAACCTGTATCGAGAGTTCGAATCTCTCACTCTCCGCCATTTTTTTATTTATTTTGCCTTTTGCTCCTTTTTCAGGTCGGGCCGCAGCGTTCTGGTCTCGCGCAATGGGGTCTCATGAACCACGTCAGGTCCGGAAGGAAGCAGCGTTAAGTGAACCGCCTCATGTGCCGCGAGGGTGCCTGAGGGCTGTGGTTCGACGTGAAAAAGGAGTTTAGATGATAGCCGCGCCTGCAGGGTGCGGCTTTTTGTTGCATATAGAGGAATAGAGGAGGATGAGAGCATGGCCTATATGGCGCTATATCGCAAATGGCGGCCGCAGAGCTTCAAGGACCTCGTGGGGCAGGATCACATCAGCCGCACGCTTTCGCAGGCGATCACTACGGGGCGCATCGGTCATGCCTATCTCTTCGCGGGACCACGTGGTACCGGCAAGACGAGTACGGCGAAGATCCTTGCGAAGGCATTGAACTGTGCTGAGGGGCCGACACCCGACCCCTGTGGCAAATGCGAGCAGTGCCAAAAGATCATGGGCGGCACGGCCATGGACGTCTTTGAGATCGACGCGGCCTCGAACCGCGGCATCGATGAGATCCGCGACCTGCGCGAGACCGTGAAATTCGCGCCCGCTGAGGGCCGCTACAAGGTCTACATCATCGATGAGGTGCACATGCTGACCTCGGAGGCCTTCAATGCTCTTTTAAAGACACTGGAGGAGCCGCCGGAGCACGTCGTGTTCATCCTTGCGACGACCGAGGCGCACAAGGTGCCGCCGACCATCCAGTCGCGCTGCCAGCGCTACGACTTCCATCGCATCACGGTGGAGGATATCGAGGCGCGCCTGCATACGATCGTGGAACAGATGGGCATGCAGGCCGAGGATGAGGCGCTGGCCATGATCGCCGTGCAGGCCGACGGCGGACTGCGCGATGCGCTCTCCATCCTCGACCAGTGCTCCGTGCTCACGGAGGATAAGATTACGGCGGAACGCGTGCGGCAGATCCTCGGCCTCGTGGGCCACGACTGGATCTACCGCATTACGGCGGCCATCGCGCAGCACGAGGCCCAGCAGGTATTGGAAATCATCGCGGAGCTCCTGCGCGACGGCAAGGAGCTGCGGCAGATTCTCGCCGAGCTCTCGCTGCATTTCCGCAGCCTTATGATTTATCAGGCGGCGGGCAGCCTTGCGCACATGGACCTCTACGCCGAGCAGCAGGAGGTGTTGCAGGAGCAGAGCCATTTCTTCACGCCGGAGCAGGTCATGGCCATCATCGGACGTCTGCACGATGCGATGAACGAGCTGAAATGGTCGCCACAGCCACGTATCAGCGTGGAGGTCACGCTGCTCGCGCTGGCCCACGGCCAGCTTGGCGAGGCCGGGACGGAGCTTGCAGGGGCTGCAGCACCACAGCCAGATGCTTCAGCTACAGGCAACACGCAGGACGAGGCGCGTATTGCGAAACTCGAGGCGCAGCTTGCCAAGGTTACGGCGCAGCTGGCGCAGGGCATACCGGCGAAGCCTGCGGCGTCGGCGGCCAAAGTTCCGCTGCCTAAAGCATCAAAGCCGAAAAAGGCTCTGCCTCCCGGCAGCCCCGAGCCTGATCCTAAAGAGGTTTCACCTGAGGGACAGGCCGTCTGGGATCAGGTCGTGGCGAAGCTCAAGGCGGATAACCGGCAGGAAGTGCTCTCCTCCATCAGCAAGGCGAAGTTCGCTGAGATCACGGCGACGACGCTCACGCTTTGGTTCCCTTCGGCGTTTCTCGGCACATTGGCGACGAATATCTACCGGCGCAAGCTGGAGGCCGTCATCGAGGAGGTCACGGGGCAGCAGCTCGCCCTGCGCAGCATCTCGCCGGAGCAGGCCGCGCCGGCGAAAAAGCCGGTCAGGCCGATGCAGGCTGAGAAACAGGAAAAAGCCGTCGTCGACCTGAAGAAATTGCCGCCGGAGGAGCGACATCCACTCGACGAGGCGCTGAAGGTCTTCGGCGGCAAGGTCGTGAGTGTCGAGGGCGAAGTGGAAAAGCCAGCCGTACAGCAACAGGCAAAGCCGACGCCACCAGCGCCGCCAGCGGAGGAAACGTCAGTGCCGAAACAACCGGCAGGGCAAAAGTCTGCCGGGACAACGCCAGTCGTGTCAGAGGAGCCGACGGGCTTTGAGGCACCGCCACCACCCGACGATGATGATTTCGTGCCGTCCGAGGAGGAATGAGCAGCGGCTGGTTGACGTTGGCCGCAATCTCTGCTAGGCTAATAACAGTCAGACTTTTATAGAAGGAAATTACTGCCAATTACGAGGAGGAAACAATATGTTTGGTGGCATGGGCAATATGGGCAACATGGCCGGTATGATGAAGAAAGTCCAGAAGATGCAGAACGAAATGAAGAAGATGCAGGACGAGCTGAAGCGTAAGACCGTGGATGTCTCGGCTGGCGGTGGCGCAGTGAAAATCGTGATGAACGGCGAGAAACAGGTGCAGAGCCTGACCATCGACCCGTCCGCCGTGGATCCGGAGGATGTGGAGATGCTGCAGGATCTCCTCATGGCCGCATTCAATGAGTCGACGAAGAAAGTCGATGATATGATGGCTTCGGAGATGGGCAAACTCACGAGCGGCCTCGGTCTGCCGCCGGGACTGCTCTGATGCAGTACATTGCACCGCTGGCGCAGCTTATCGAGCATTTTCGTGCGTTGCCGGGCATCGGGGCCAAGACGGCTGTGCGTCTCGCCTATCACGTGCTCGACATGGAACCGGCGAAGGCTCAGGCACTGGCACAGGCCATCCTTGAGGCTAAGGAAAAAATCGGCTATTGCAGCACCTGCTTCAACCTTACGGACCAGGATCCATGCCAGATTTGCGCCTCGGAAAAGCGCGATCACAGCATTATATGCGTGGTGGAGCAGCCGCAGGATGTTGCGGCCATGGAGCGCATGCGCGACTATCAGGGTGTCTATCACGTGCTGCATGGCGCCCTGTCACCCCTGGAGGGCGTCGGCCCCGATCAACTGCGTATTAAGGAACTGCTCGCGCGCCTCATGGACAACACGGTCAAAGAGGTCATCATGGCGACGAACCCCAGTGTGGAGGGCGAGGCGACGGCGATGTACCTCGCGAAGCTCCTGAAGCCGCTGGGCATCCGCGTCACGCGCATCGCGCATGGCCTGCCGATGGGTGGCGACCTCGAGTATGCCGATGAAGTCACGCTGGCCAAGGCCATGGAGAACAGGAGGGAAATCTGATGTTTGAGACAGTCGCCGCCTTTGCGGTGGGCATCATCATGCTCTGCCTGCTCGCGAAGCTCGCCATTATCCCGGCGAAGCTTCTGTGGAAACTGCTGACGAACAGTATCGTCGGTGCGGTCATGCTCTGGGTAATCAGCCTGTTGGGCCTGCACGTCAAGATCACGTTCCTGACAGCGCTCATCGCTGGCATTTTTGGCATTCCAGGAGTTCTGGCGGTGTTGATTCTCTTTTGATCCGGTAACGTAAAATATTGCAGGAAAGTCTAAATATCCTCCCTTTATGCGTATTTTACAATGATTTATAATTGTTGTATAGCGGTAAAAGGAGGAGTTTTTCGATGCAATGGAAAAAGCTTTTAACGATCAGTCTCATGGTCGGCATTCTGGGCGCTGGTGGTATCGTGGGGGCAGCACCGCTGCAGGATGGCGAGTCCATCCAGATGTGGCCGGGCGACAAAGCACCGGGGAGTGAGCATGTTGATTTCCATAATACGATTACGGAGCGCAGCCAGGACCCCGCACATCATGACCGCATCATGACGAACATCGACAAGCCGCAACTTATCGCGCATGTGCCCGCAAACCCGAACGGTACGGCAATTATCGTCGGCCCGGGCGGCGGCTACGCGCGCGTGGTCATGGACAAGGAGTCCGATGAAGTCGCAGACTGGCTGAATCCGAAGGGGGTTACGGTCTTCATCTTGCGCTATCGTCTGCCGAGCAACATGCACAAGAATCGCCAGGACGTCTCGCTCGAGGATGGGCAGCGCGCCATGCGGATCGTGCGTTCTCATGCGAAGGAGTGGAACATCGATCCCGATAAGATTGGCATCATGGGCTTTTCTGCGGGCGGCCACATGGCTTCTTCCGTGAGCACGAACTATGACCGTCAGGTATATAAGCTCGTCGATGCGCAGGACAAGGTCTCCGCACGTCCGGACTTCTCGATTCTCGGCTATCCGGTCATTTCGATGCTGCCGGAGTATGCCCATCAGGGGACGAAAAAGCGCATGTTCACGAATGGCCAGGCCTCGCAGGCCGATGAGCAGAAATATTCTTCGGAACTGCATGTGACGGATCAGACACCGCCGGCGTTCATCGTTTGCGCGGCGGATGATGATGTCGTACCGCCCATCAACAGCATTCGCTATTTCCAGGCACTGCGCCAGCACGGCATTCAGGCGGAGCTGCATATCTACCGCGAGGGCGGCCACGGTTTCGGCCTGGGGCATAAACTGGATACGAGTACCAATGACTGGACGCACGACTGTGAAGGCTGGCTGAGGGATCTCGGTCTGATTCAATAAATTTTATTTTTTAGTTGACAAATCCATCGCTGACGTGTATTATATAACAAGTCGCTGAGAGATACGGCAAGGGAAAGAACGAGATGAGCGGTGAGCTTCAAAAAGTTCTTGACAGAAAGTACTCAAGGTGATATCCTAATAAAGTCGCTTGAAGCGATGGAGTTGTTCTCTGAAAACTAAACAATGTAGATCATGCAAGATGATTCGTAAGAATCAACCTGAACATGAAAAGCCAGATGTTATAAGCAGGGAGCCGAAAT